>Ga0209598_10000018_pt1 | contig 125494 bp, 108 predicted proteins | sample M_140807_EF_Meta_FD_187317 | JGI IMG/M metagenome (GOLD analysis project Ga0209598, IMG submission 187317) | Freshwater microbial communities from Lake Montjoie, Canada to study carbon cycling - M_140807_EF_MetaG (SPAdes) (version 2) | ecosystem: Environmental > Aquatic > Freshwater > Lake... | reverse complement strand
CCCGACTTCACCTGCGGTGGTGCGAGCCCGGGCATCGAGGAGATCTTCTACGTCGGTCCGATCACCTTCATCGGTGCCACCGGACCCTCGGCGCCGCCGCTTTAAGTCGCCGCTGAAAGGCCATGACCACTATGACCGCAACGCTCAGCCGTTTTTGGAGACACCCGTGAAAACTTACGCCTACAGCCGAGTCCTTGCGGTCGCGACCGCACTGCTGGCCAGCCCCGCAATGGCGGAGCAATTCGGACCGTTTGAGATCTCGGGTTTTGCCAAGGACGAGTTCTCGGTCTGCGACAACTGCTCACGCGGGCTGGTGAATCCCTCACCCTACGATCCGCGTGGCGTACTCTCGCCGCCCACGCCGATGGTCAATCAGGGCGGCAAGTCGGACCGCACTTCGGCGAATCTCGGCCTCGTCATGCTGACCGTCGGTGCCACGCACGAGTTCGACAACGCGGTCAAGATCGAGGGCAAACTGAGCGCCCGCATGCGCAACTTCGATGCGGACATTTTCGGGCACTGGCTGACGGACGGTTATGTCGGCATTTCGCACCCGAAGGCGGGCTCGCTAGATATCGGCAAGATGACCTCGCGCTCGTGGACGCGTTCGGACTCTTTCGCCTACCCGGTGGGCCTCTCGAGCCCGTGGGCCGAATCCGGTGCCGGCTATGGCATCTTTCCGTACGCGGTCCGTTACGCGACGCGCGAGTTCGAGATCCCCATCGGCAAGATCCGCTTTGAAGCGACTGCCGGCGGGGCCAAGAAGCGCAATCCTCTCAATAAGTCGTCGCTCACCGAGGATCCGCCGAATCCACGGATCTACGAACTGTTCGTGCAATACTCGAACGAGAAGAACCTCATCGAACTGATCTATCAGGACAGTCGCGGTGGCCGCCAGAGTTCGTTCTCCAAGGGCGCGTTCTATGGCGCTCAGGGCAACACGAACGACGCAGCCACCTCGCCCGGCTACAAGCGTCCGTCTGAGAACGTGCTGATCCTGCAGGGCAACTATTGGCTGAACCCGACCTGGAAGTTCACCTACGGCATCAAGCGCAGTGACTGGTCGGGGCAGCAGCAGCAGTGCGATTACGGCATCGTTTCCGGCGTGGCCAGCGACTGCTACTGGGATCAGCCGGGCTTCAACTACGCGAGTGACTTCAAGATGCACAGCGCGGTCGAATACGACGGCATGCTGGGCGCGAGCTACACGCACAAAGTGTGGACGTACACGCTGGCTGGCGTGCGCATGAACAAGGCCTACACTCGCACTCCGACCGAATGGGGTCAGTCGAACACCGCCACGTTCCTGAATCTCGGTGTCTATCGCAAGTTGCCTGAGTTGTACAAGAACATGGAGATCTACGGCGGCGTCGGTCGCGTCATGTATGGGCGTCAGGGCCCCGCGCCGCTCAGCATGCCGAACAATACGGCATTCGGCGGCGTCGATCCGCGTACCAGCGAGTCAGGCAACTTCTTTACGATCGGCATGAACTTCACCTTCTGAGGGTATCCGCCATGCGCGCTGCCGTTGTACCGCCCAACCGGGCATGTGATCGGCAACGCGCAGGCACGGCGCGTCTTGCCCGTGCCCTGGCATTGTTTGGAACATGGGCCATCGCCACCGCGAACGCGGCCGACGGTGGAGTCCAGATCGGGCTCGCCCGTTATCACACGACCGCCAAAGGCGGTTTGAGCGCTGATGCCAAGCCGCCGGTGGCCGAATACATCACCGGCAGCGCCGTAGGCAAAGCCGCGCCAACCAACCAGTGGTACTCGTCGGTAATGTTCCAGCGCTGGTCACAGGTGATCCACGCGCACCCGATGACCTACCGCGCCACGGAAGCCGGCTTCGAGGTCGGTCTGCCGGTCAAGACCGTCGCCACGGTGGACGGCAGCCGCGAGACGCGCTACGCGCATCAGCCCGCCATCACCGTCGCCCCGCTCTCCTTCAAACCGCGCGATGCACGTCTGGCGGGATTCTCGGACTGGTTGGCGCGCATCAGCATGGCCGATGGAGCGCAGTCGCTGGACGTGACCGTACTGCACGGCAGTCCATTCAGCTATTTCGAGTGCAGCAGCGGCGACCTCGTGCTTCGCTTGGGCGGCGCTGCAGAGAAGCTGCCGTCCGTCGCCGGGGATGGACGCATCACCGCGTTCCGAGTGGACGGCCGCAGCTATGCCGTTTTCGCACCGACCGGCGCAGGCTTCGAATGGCGACAGACCAATGAGCTCGTGCTGCACCTGCCGGGACAGGGCCGTTACTTCTCGATCGCGGGACTACCCGACTCGAGCGAAGCAACGCTGCGCGACTTCGCGGCCGTGGCCTATGCCTTTCCGACCTCGACCCGGGCCGACGGCGCATACGACGTGAAGACGAGCAAAGTGCGCACGACCTTCACCGTCAGCACGACGGCGAAGGAAGGCAACAACCTCGACACCTACATGGGGCTCTACCCACATCACACCTCGGCGCTGGCTGGTGCGCTCGATACTCGCTACAGCTACGACTCTGTGCGCGGCCCGATTCGATTGATCAAGGGCAAGTCGTTTGTCGTGGAGCGTAATTACTCGGGCTTCGTGCCCGCGTGGGGTGGTCTCGAAGACGGTCCCGGCAAGGAATCGGTCGATAGCCTTCTGGTCGGTGACATCGCGAAGTTCGACCAGATGTACACGCGCATGGGCCGCGGCACCTATTGGTACGGCAAGGCGCTCGGTGCCAGTGCGCAGTTGCTGAGCGTCGCCGAAGCCGAGGGCCGCACGGCGATGCGTGACGATCTGCTCGCGCAACTCAAGAAACGACTCGAATTCTGGTTCGACGGGACTCACAGCAGCTACTTCATGGAAGACGCCCGGCTCGGGACGTTTATTGGGCTGCCGCAGGAGTACAACAGCGTCACCAACATGAATGACCACCACTTCCATTACGGCTACTGGATCATGGCGGCTGCCCATGTGGCACTGCGCGATCCGGCCTGGGCTGCCAACGGGCAATGGGGTGGCATCGTCGAGAAAATCATCGCCGATATCGCTACCGCAGAACGCGGCCGGGCCGACTTCCCTTTCCTGCGCAACTACGACCCGTATGAGGGTCATTCGTGGGCTTCAGGCGATGCGGATTTCGTGGACGGTAACAATCAGGAGTCCTCGTCGGAGGCGGTCAATGCCTGGGCCGGGCTGATCCTGTGGGGTGAGGCCACCGGCAATGCTCGACTGCGCGATCTGGGCGTCTATCTCTACACGAGCGAAACCGCCTCCATGCAGCACTACTGGTTCGACCCCGACCGCAAGGTGCTGGCAAGCGATTACGGCAAACCCTTTGCCAGCATGGTGTTTGGCGGCAAGTACGCCTACAACACCTGGTGGACGCAAGAGCCCCGCCAGATTCTCGGCATCAACATGCTGCCGATCACGACTGCCTCGACCTATCTCGGCCGACATCCGTCCTATATGCGCAGCCTGATCGAGGCGCTGCCTGGCGAGGTCAAAGCCTATCAGGCGCGTGGCATGAGTGATGGGACGCCCGAGGATATCTGGCAGGACGTGCTGTGCTCCACACTGGCCTTGGCTGATCCGCAGGCGGGTGCTGCCGCCTGGAAGCGCAAGGGCGCGGTCGAGGTCGGCGAAAGTCGCTCGCACACCGCATTTTGGCTCGCAAGTCTGCAGGCCATGGGCACGCCAGACTTCTCGGTCACCGCCGATACGCCGCTCTACGCCGTCTTCAAAGCGACGGACGGACGGCGTACTTATCTTGCCTATAACGCGGGTGCTGCACCGATACGCGTGACGTTCAGTTCCGGCGTCAGCGTTGACGTGGCTCCGCGGGCGCTGGCTCGCAGTCACTGAACCGCCCTGCGCCCAATCCGGGCGCCATGTCCGTAGCGTCATCGCCTTAGCCGTTGCCGCCAGACAGCCGCTATTGCGGCGAGCCGCCTTTTGTTAATGTTCCCGGCGTCCATGGAACATCCTGCCGGTAATCGGCAAGGGAGCAGCAATGTCGGCACCCGCGAGCAACACCACGAATCCCATGCTGGCCAGCAGGAACAAGCTGAAGCTCGGCGTCTTCGGGCTCAACGTGAGCGGGGGCTGCTCGATGACCGACCGGCCGGATACGCTCAAGGTGGACTGGGACGAGTCGGTCCGCATTGCCAAGCTCGCTGACCGCCTGGGTCTCGAGGCCATCATTCCGGTGGCGCGGTGGAAGGGCATGGGCGGCAAGGTCAACTTCAACCACCGTAACTTCGAGACTTTCACGTGGGCGGCGGGACTCTCTGCGGTCACCGAGCGTATCTCGATTTTTGCCACGTTCCACGTGCCCACGGTACACCCGGTGCGTGCAGCCAAAGAGGTCGCAACCATCGACCACATTTCCAAGGGGCGGTTCGGTCTCAACATCGTGGCAGGCTGGAACGAGCGGGAAATCGCCATGTTCGGCATTCCGCAAAAGGAACACGACGTCCGCTACGACGTCGCCGACGACTGGATCTCGCTCTGCAAGGAGCTTTGGACACGCAGCGGTGAATTCGATTATGACGGGCCTCATTTCAAATCACCGGCCGTCTATTCGGAACCCAAACCGATTCAGCAACCCCACCCCGCGCTGATGAGCGCAGGCAACAGCGCGCGCGGTCAGCAGTTCGCGGCTCGACATGCCGATGTGAATTTCGTGGTCGCTCAGGACATCGCAAGCGCCGGGCAGATTGCAGCGAACGGCCGTCGTCTGGCCCGTGAGCAGTTCGGTCGGCAAATGCAGGTGTTCGGGCAGGCCTATGTGGTTTGCCGGGAGACCGAGCAAGAGGCGCGCGAGTTCGTACGCGAATACGTGCAGGAGCGTGGCGACTGGGAAGGCGTGCGCAATCTGCTCGACGTGCTGGTCCCCAACTCACAGAGCGCGCTCGGCGCGGGTTGGGAGTCGATGGCTGCCAATCTCATCGCCGGCTATGGAGCCATCCCCTTGGTCGGCACGGCAGAGCAGATCGTCGACGGGATGCTGGCCTTTTCCAAGGCGGGCATCGATGGCCTGACACTGAGTTGGGTCAATTATGAGGAAGGCTTGACGCAATTCGGCGAGAAGATCCTGCCCATGCTGCGGCAGGCCGGCTTACGCGAATGAGCAACTCCGACGCCCGCGCCCCATCAGGCGGGCCGCGAGGCATCGCCATTCCGAGCTGAAACCGAATCAGTCATCTAACAACAGTCATTCCACAGAGACCGATCATCATGCGTGAAGTCCGCAACATGTCAGTACTGATCACGGGCGGTGGCTCAGGGCTAGGCGAAGCCAGCGCTCGCCAGTTCGCCGCGGCAGGCGCCAAGGTCACCATCAGCGGCCGGCGTCGGGACAAGATCGACGAGGTAGCCCGCTCGATCGGGCCTGCCTGTCGGGCCGTCGTGGGTGACGTCAAGGTACAGGCGGACCGTGAGGCGATGATCGCCGCGGCAGTCGAGCATGGCGGCAAGCTGGATGCGCTGATCAACAATGCAGCCAACATGTACCGGCAGCCCGTCGATGGTTACACGGAGGAGTTCCTCAAGGACGCCTTCGATACCAACGTGATCTCGGCCATGATGCTCTCCAGCATCGCGGTGCCGCACCTCGAGAAGACACAGGGCGCAATCATATTCATCGGATCCACTCACACACGGCGCGCCTTTCCCGGTGCCTCGCCGTATGCAACCACCAAGGCCGCGGTGGAAGGACTCACGCGCGTGATGGCCGCTGAACTCGGCAAGCGACAGATCCGCGTCGGATGCATCCTGCCCGGCGCCGTGTCGACTGAATTGAATTTGCGTGCCGGCCTGTTCAACGCCGAGGAAGCCGCCGCCCGCTACAATGCGATCGCATCGCTGCATGCATTGGGCCGTATCGGTACGGGCGAGGAAGTGGCCGAGGCCATCGAGTATCTGGTGCGCGCCGAGTGGGTTACGGGCGTTGCGCTCGAGGTCGATGGCGGCATCGGCCTCGGCGTGTCCAATTTCTAGCTGGCACGCAACCACTCGTTCAGGACGCCAAGGGACACACGACCGGGCGCGTTGCGCGGCACCCAGTCTCGGCCTGACGCAAGCTCAGTGCCGTAAGCGAGCGCCGCATCGGGACGCTCCGTCGCGAAGTAGTAACTGCGGGTGACCACCACCGAGACCCCGGCCGCCCGCGCTGCTGCGACACCCGCCGGAGAATCTTCGATCGCGATCACATGATCGCGCCTCGCCTGCAGGCCCAAGCGTTGCAGGGCCACTTCATAGGCTTCGGGGTCAGGCTTCTTGCGCGGCGCATCCTCGGCGCAGACGATGGCTGCAAATCGTGACTGCCAGTGCGATCCCAAATGGGCTCCAAGCAGCGCGTCGACGTTGCCGCGGCTGGTCGTCGTCACCACCGCCATGCGCACACTGGCCGCAGCGCAGTCATCGAACAGCTCGGCTACGCCCGGCCGCAGTGGCAATTCTCGCTGCGCGACGATGTCCGCATAGAGCCGATTCTTGATGGGATGCAGGCGGGCTGCGAGTGCCTCACGTTCAGCCGCGGATGACGGCGCCTGCGGCTGACTCAGCATGTCGAACAGCATCCGCTCGCGGCCGCCGGCGACCCGCAGTAGTTCCCCATAGCGCTGCTCGTCCCAGCGCCATGGCACCCCCGTCGCTTCGAAGGCGCGGTTGAAGGCGATACGATGCCCGTCCCGCTCGGTTTCAGCGAGCGTGCCATCCACATCCCAGAGGACAGCCTCGATCACTGTCCGAGCAACAGCGGCGGCAGTTCAGCAAACGACTCGATGATCTGATCGGCAGGCAGACTGCGCGGATCATGACCCTCGTTGTAGCCGTAGGGGACACACAGCACCGGCATGTCTGCCCCACGCGCCGCCGAGACGTCATTCATGGAGTCGCCGATCATGATGGCGTGAGAGGTTGGCACACCCAACAGTGCACAGGCATGTTGCAAGGGCTGCGGATCGGGTTTACGGCGCTCGCAGGTATCGCCCCCGATGACATGCTCGAAGACATCGATCAGGCCGGTATGCTCCAGCGACCGTACGGCGAGTGAGCGGTGCTTGTTGGTCACGACCGCAAGGCGCAGCCCGGATTCGCGCAAGCGACGCAGCGCGACTCCAACGTGCGGAAACGCCTCGGCGGTCGACTCGTGGCGTTCGTGCAGGTCGGCATAGTGGTGCAGAAAGCGTTGGAAGATCGCGGCACGGTCGGATTCGTCCACGCTGCGACCATTGCGCTCGAAAGTCCGGTTGATCAGCATGGGCGCACCACGGCCGATCATGGTACGCACGACATCGAGGTCGATGGCGGGGATATCGCGCTCCGCCAGCGAGCGATTGAGCGCGAGCGCGATGTCGCCGACCGTATCGAGCAGGGTGCCATCCAGATCAAACAGCACGGCACCGATGTCGCGCTGCCGCCACCGCGCAGGATGCCGAGCAGTTTGCATTTCCGGGGCGAGAACGCCCGTCGCTGATTGGGCCATCTCAACGACCCCGCTTCTTGAGGTCCATCAGGCGCAGGATCATCGGCGTGAAGATCAACTGCATCGCCAACCCCATTTTTCCGCCCGGCACAACGATGTTGTTCGGCCGGCTCATGAAGGAGTCATGCAGCATCGATAGCAGATACGGGAAATCGATTCCCTTCGGATTCGCGAAACGAATCACCACCAGCGACTCATCGGCGGACGGGATGTCCTTGGCAATGAACGGATTGCTCGTGTCGACCGTCGGCACGCGCTGGAAATTGACGTGAGTGCGACTGAACTGCGGACAGATGTGATTCACGTAATCCGGCATGCGGCGCAGGATGGTATCGATGACCGCCTGCTGGCTGTAACCGCGCAGGGTCTGATCGCGATGCAGTTTCTGGATCCACTCGAGGTTGATGATGGGGACCACGCCGACCAGCAGGTCCACATGACGCGCCACGTCCCCTTCCGGACCCACATAACCGCCATGCAGCCCCTCGTAGAACAGCATGTCACTGTTATCGGCCATGGGCTTCCAGTCGGTGAAGGTTCCGGGCTCGCCGCCCAGTTCACGCGCCTCGGCATCGTCATGGATGTAGCGGCGCACTTTGCCACGACCGGTCTTGCCGTACTCCTCGAACGTGGCGGCGAGTTCGCCGAGCAGGTTCGACTCCGGACCGAAGTGGCTGATCTGCGGTCCCTCGCCGTGATCGGCAGCCCGCACCTTGGCACGCATTTCGACGCGATTGTAACGGTGGTAGGAATCCCCCTCGATGACCTGCGCATTGATACCGTCGCGCCGGAAGATGTGCGCGAAGCTCTTCATCACGGTAGTGGTTCCGGCACCTGACGAGCCCGTGACGGCGATGATGGGGTGTTTGACCGACATGGCGTAGTCCTTGGTTTTTTTAGGGTTGCATTGCGCCGGATTCAGAGCCGGGCTTCAGGACGAAACAGTGACCGCTCATTGAACAGCGGCGAGACGTAGGGCCGATCCGAGCCGCTGTCGTACTCGGCGTGGTAACGCTCGATCCGCTCGACTTCGTTGCGGGACCCGAGGATCACCGGCACGCGCTGATGCAGGCTTTCCGGCTGCACATCGAGCATGCGTTGGCGACCCGTGATGCAGGCGCCGCCGGCCTGTTCCACCAGAAAGCCGATGGGGTTGGCCTCGTACATCAGGCGCAGACGTCCGGGCTTGGTGAGATCCTTGGTGTCGCGCGGATACATGAATACGCCACCGCGCACCAAGATGCGGTGCACCTCGGCGACCATGGAGGCGATCCAGCGCATGTTGAAGTCCCGGCCCCGTTCGCCGGTGCGCCCTTCCTGGCATTCGGTGACGTAGCGATGCACCGGCGGCTCCCAGAAACGCGCATTGCTGGTGTTGATCGCGAACTCGCTGGTATCGGCGGGAATCTGCAGGTTGGGATGGGTCAGGATGAAGTTGCCGATCTCACGGTCCAGGGTAAAGCCGTGGGTACCTTTGCCGACGGTGAGCACGAGCATGGTGGCGGGCCCGTAGATGGCGTAACCCGCCGCGACCTGTTGGCCGCCCGCCTGCAGGTAATCATCGGTCACGGGCGGTTCGCCCTTGTCATGCCGCAGCACGGAGAAAATCGTGCCGACGGAGACGTTGACGTCAGCATTCGATGAGCCGTCGAGCGGATCAAAGATGAGCAGAAAGCGTCCGCGCGCGTAATTCGCGGGCAACACGTACGGATCATCGAGTTCTTCGGACGCCATGCCGGCCACCAGACCGCCCCAGTCACAACTCTTCAGGATCACGTCGTTGGAGACGACATCCAGCGTGGCCTGAGCCTCACCGTGCACGTTTTTGGAATCGACCTTGCCAAGATAGCCACCGAGCGCCCCCTTGGCGGCCATCGCCGAGATGGCCTTGACGGCCGCAGCCACGTCGACCAGCAGAGCGCCCAGGTCGCGGGCGCCCTCGATACCATCGAGCTGCTGGATCAGGAATTTGGAGAGCGTTGTGCGACCGAGATGCATGGCAGTTCACCGTGGTTGGCTGTGGGCGGTGGAGATCTAGGGATTGCGCTGCTGCGCCGCGAGTTCGAACACTCGACTGGCACGAATGTCAGCCGGAAGAATGGTTGTGAGGTCGTCGCGCGTCAACTCGCGGTCGCGATCGGCGAACAGACGGCTCGCCTGTCTGAGGCGGATGCGGTCGAGGGCATTGCGCACGCTGCGTGCGTTGGCGAACTGCGGTTGACGGATCCGATGCCCCAGATACTCCTCAAAAGCGGCACGGGCGCCAGCCCCGAATCCGTAGTTCAATTCCTCGAGCATCTTGTCCGCAATGAGCAAGAGTTCATCCGGCGCGTAGTCCGGGAAGTCGATGTGATGGGCGATTCGCGAACGCATGCCGGGATTCGACTCGAAAAACGTGTCCATGCGGTCTTTGTAGCCCGCCAGAATCACCACGAGATCATCGCGCTGGTTCTCCATGACCTGCAGCAGGATCTCGATCGACTCCTGCCCGTAGTCGCGCTCGTTCTCTGGTCGATAGAGGTAATAGGCTTCGTCGATGAACAGGACGCCACCCATCGCCTTTTTCAGGACCTCACGGGTCTTGGGTGCCGTATGACCAATGTACTGCCCCACCAGATCATCGCGCGTTACCGCGACGAGGTGGCCTTTGCGCACATAGCCGAGCCGGTGCAGGATCGTGGCCATGCGCAGCGCGACGGTGGTCTTGCCGGTACCCGGATTGCCCGTGAAGCACATGTGCAAACTCGGCGTCTGCGCCTGCAGACCGACGTTCATGCGCAACTTGTCGATGATGAGCAGCGCCGCGATGTCGCGGATGCGCGATTTGACAGGCACGAGGCCCACCAGGTCGCGGTCGAGTTCATCCATCACTCCGCCGACCTGACTCCTGGCCAGCACCTCGCTGATGGTTCGGGCCTCCTTCAGTTCATCGGTTGCGGTCGCAGCCGCCTCAGCCTGCGCCGTCGGCGCAGGCTGGGTGGTTCCCGGAATCGAATACAGCGGGCCGCTCATGGATGCACCTTTAGCCTGATCTGCGGGTCTCAGCGACCGTAGCGCTCGCCTTCTGGACTGTCGGCGGAGTAGCTCTGGATCGTGTAACGGATCGAGCGACCGTTGACTTCCTGCCGCACCAGCGAGAACCCGGGTTCCTTGGCCGGACGGTTGACGATGAAGCTCATCGCGATGCTTTCGATGCCTCGGGTCGAATCGAATGCCATCAGACGGATGTAGTGATTCGGGAACGTGCTGCGGCAGTTCTTCATCTCCATCAGCACGCCGGCGGAATCCTTGAGATCGAACATCGGCATGCCGAACATTTCCCAATAGGTATTGCGCGGATGCGGATCGTCGGTGTACTCGACGCTCCAGGCGTAGCCCTTGGAGAGGCCATAGTCGATCTGCATGGCGATTTCCTCGTCCGTCAGATCGGGGAGGAAGCTGAACTGACCCTGGGTCAGACGGCCGGTCGGATTGGTCATCATGGTCGTGGTCTCCCTGCGCTCAGACGGAAGCCGACGGCGTGACTGCATAGTCAGACGTGTCGGTCGATGCGTAGTTGAAGGTGATGTCGCCCCAGGTATCGAGAGCCTGCTTGAGCGGCGTGCAGAACTGCGCAGCCTTGCGCAGGATTTCCGGTCCCTCGTTGCGAATGTCCTTGCCCTCGTTGCGGGCCTTGACCATCGCCTCGAGCGCAACCCGGTTGGCCACGGCGCCGGCCTGGATACCCGCCGGGTGACCGATCGTGCCGCCGCCGAACTGCAGGATGACGTCATCGCCGAACAGGTCGATCAGCTGGTGCATCTGGCCGGCATGAATACCGCCCGAGGCCACCGGCATGACCTTTTTGGTGTCACACCAGTCCTGATCGAAGAACAGTCCGCGCGGCAGATCCTGACGGGTGTAGGAATCGCGGCAGACGTTGTAGTAGCCCTGCACAGTCAGCGGGTCGCCTTCGAGCTTACCGACCGCGGTTCCGGTGTGCAGGTGATCGACACCGGCGAGGCGCAGCCACTTCGCCATCACGCGGAAGCTGACGCCATGGTTCTTCTGCCGCGTGTAGGTACCGTGACCGGCGCGGTGCATGTGCACGATCATGTCGTTGCGACGCGCCCAGTTGGCAATGCTCTGGATCGCACTCCAGCCGATGATGAGGTCGACCATGATGATGACCGAACCGAGTTCCTTGGCGAATTCGGCACGCTCGTAGATGTCTTCCATGGTCGCCCCGGTGACGTTCAGGTACGAGCCCTTCACTTCGCCGGTGGCCGCGCTGGCTTTGTTCACGCCGTCCATCACGTACAGGAACCGGTCACGCCAGTGCATGAAGGGCTGCGAATTGATGTTCTCGTCATCCTTCATGAAATCGAGACCACCCTTGAGGCCCTCGTAGATCACGCGGCCGTAATTGCGGCCTGACAGGCCGAGCTTGGGCTTGGTGGTTGCGCCGAGCAGCGGACGACCGAACTTGTCGAGCCGCTCACGCTCGACGATCAGACCGGTCGGCGGACCCTTGAACGTCTTCACCAGCGCCACCGGAATGCGGATGTCTTCCAGACGCGCAGCCTTCAGCGGCTTGAACGAGAAGACGTTGCCGATGAGGCTCGCGGTGATGTTGGCGATCGAGCCTTCCTCGAACAGGATGATGTCGTAGGCCACCCATGCAAAGAACTGACCCGGATTGTTCGGGACCGGTTCGACCTTGAACGCCTTCGCACGGTAGCTGTCGCAGGCCGTCAGGCGATCGGTCCAGACCACCGTCCAGGTCGCGGTGCTCGACTCGCCGGCCACGGCTGCCGCGGCTTCGATCGGGTCCACGCCCTCTTGGGGGGTGATGCGGAACAGGCACACCGTGTCGGTGTCCTTCGGAAGGTAATCGGCGTCCCAGTAACCCATCTGACGATACTTGAGTACCCCGGCGCTGTAGCGCTTCTTGGTGTCCTTGATCTGCTCAAGGGCGGTGTCCTTAGCGGTTGCCATCGTGCGGCCTCGGTGCGGTTGATGTTGGAGAGGAGCGAATCGTGGGTCGGACTGTACGGGCGCCGATCATTTAGATAAAGTCACATCTTCTTACGTCAGGATTAACTATTTCTGAATGAAGAACGTTTCTCTGCGTCAGCTGCGGGTATTTGCCTCGGTCGCCAGGCACTTGAGCTTCGCTCGGGCGGCCGATGAGCTGAACCTGACACCGCCCGCTGTCTCCATGCAAATCAAGGAGTTGGAAGCCGAAATTGGGCTCCCCTTGTTCGAGCGGACCAGCCGTAGGGTGGCCCTGACTGCGGTGGGCGAGTACCTGCTCGCCTATACCCGCCGCGTGCTCTCCACGATGCGCGATGCCGAAGACATGATCGCCCGCTTCCGCGGACTGCGCATGGGGTCACTCGATGTCGGCATGGTGAGCACGGCGAAGTATTTCGTGCCGCGTATGCTGGCCCAGTTTCGCGATGCGCATCCGGGCATCGAGGTTCGACTGCAGGTGTGCAACAACCGCGACGAAGTGGTCAGTCTGCTGCAGCAGGGCACCGTTGAACTGGCCATCATGGGTCGCCCGCCCAAGGGCTACCCCACCCGCGCAGAACCATTCGCGATGCACCCGCACGTGCTCGCGACGTCAGTGAATCATCCGTTCGCAGCCGCGGAATACGTATCGGTGGCGCGCCTCGCCGATGAGGGGTTCATCGTGCGTGAGCCCGGCTCAGGAACACGCGCGGCCTTCGACGAATTCATGCTGGCGCACCGGGTGACTCCGCGGGTCGTCATGCAGATGTCGAGTAACGAGGCCATCAAGCAGGCCGTGATGGCCGGCATGGGCATCTCGTTGCTCTCGCTGCACACGCTCGGACTGGAACTCGACCACGATCTGATCGCGACGCCCGAGGTCGAGGGGCTGCCCGTGATGCGACGCTGGCATGTCGTGCACAACCTGGCCAAAACTCTGTCGCCAGCTGCCGAGGCCTTCCGTTATTTCATGCTCGAACGTGGGGAAGCCCACTTGGCAGAGCATTTCCCGGCCAACGCAGCTGACCGGGTGATCGACCGAACTGGCGCCTGAGCCAGCGCAGCGCGCATCTGAATCCGGCCGCACGCGGTTGGCGGGTCGCCGCGGTCAACCCACGTTGAAGAAGCGCAACTCGCCAAACTGCTCGAGCTCACTCGTACACGGCAGCGCTGCTCCATCACCCAGTCGCTGGGCCCAATCGAGCGCGCCAGCCAGACACTCGGCGTAGATCGTACTGCGCTCAGCTGCACTCAGTTCCGTCGCCTCGCAGGCGCGCGCCTCGAACGCTGCCTCGATCGAAAACGGCTCATGCACTTCCTGATAGCTGCCATGCGACCAGCGTCCGCTGGCGGCGTCGAAATGGTACAGGGGCAGGAAGCGGTAGCCGTGGGCGGCCACGAAACTGACCGCATCGATCACGTAACCGGCCTCGGCATCATCCATCGCGTAGTGAAAACCGACGCGACACCAGCCGGGCTTGATGCCCTGATAGCCCTTGCGCACCCAGTCACGATACAACTCCGAAGTAGGCTGATCGATGCCGAGCAAGCGATGCCCGTACGGCCCGGCACAGGAGCAGCCGGCCCGCGACTGGATTCCAAATAGGTCATTGAGCAGCACGGTGACGAACTTTGGGTGGAGGTAACGGCCGCGCGGATCACGGAGGTTGAATGAGACGATGCCGATGCGCCGCGCAGGATCCGGGTTACCGAGGATCTCGATACGTTCATCGCCAGCCCAGCGCCCCAGCGCCATCGCCAGCAGCTGCTGCTCGCGCTGCTCGATGCGCCCCACACCGATACGCTCCTTCAGCTCGATGGCAAGCGCCGCCTTGAGTATCTGCAAGACCCCGGGCGTTCCGGCTTTTTCGCGCTCCTCGATATCGGCGATGAAATCCTGATCGAAGGGACTGACATAGTCGACCGTCCCGCCACCGCCGACGCTGGGCGGCAGGTCGTGCGCATACAACCGCTCATTGAAAACCAGCACACCACTCGATCCCGGTCCGCCGAGAAATTTGTGGGGGGAGAGAAACACTGCGTCCAGCGAGGGATCGCCACCTTCGGCTCCCGCTGGCGGATTCATGTCGATCGGGACGTAGGGACCACTTGCGGCGAAATCAAAACACGCAAAGGCATCATGGGCATGCAGCAGGCGCGCGATGCGTGCGACGTCGGTACGCATGCCAGTGACATTCGATGCTGCCGAGAAAGAACCGATCCGCAGCCGGCCGCGATATTCCTGAGCCTGCAGCAGGCGCTCTAGATGAGCAAGATCGATACCGCCGTCCTCCGCCAGATCGACCTCGACCACGGTGGCCAGCCCTTGTCGCCACGTCACCTCGTTGGAATGGTGTTCGTAGGGACCGACGAATACCACGGGCTGGCGTGCACTCTGATGACGGCGGAAGTCGGCAAACGCCTGCTCACCGAAAAAATCCTGCAGCTGCTCACCCACATTGCGGCGCGTGGCCGGCGGGAGAGCGATGCCGAGGATCTGCTGGAGCTTGTCGATCGCTCCCGTTGCGCCCGTGCCGCACGCCAGAATGCGGCCCTGCGGACCTGCATTCAGCGACCTTTTGATCGAGGATTCGGCCGCATGCAGCAGCCGGCTCATGCTGCGACCGGTGAGATCGTCCTCGGTATGCGTGTTGGCGTAGATCCGCTGCAGTCCCTGCAGGTAACGCTCGACGAATCCCAGACAGCGGCCGGACGCGGTGTAATCGCAGTAGACGAGCATACGGCGACCGAACGGCGTATCGAATGAGGAATCGATACCGGCGATCTGACCGCGCAGCTCGGCGAAGGTCCATTCGTTCATGGCGAATCATTCTACCGGTTGCTGGCACCGGCAGGCACGGTCCGCGGAAATTCGTTGCCCGAACCGGGGAGACGGGGATCAGCCGCACTCCACAAAGGCGAATCGGCCTTGAATCAGGCGGCGCCAACCCCATCCAGCGCACGCCGGCCGATCATCCGTTTCAGGGCCGGGCGCATTTCGTCAGGACCATTTCAGGATTCGGTTCTGACCGGATACTATTGCCCGCCTGAGACCCTTGCCGGCCTGTCACCAGCAGGGTATCTCACTGCCCAGCCGAATTGATTGCAGCACGAGGTTACGCATGGACATCGAAGGCCGCCGACGCAGCACCAACATCGAAGATCGCCGTGGCATGGGGCCCGCCGGAAAAACGGTAGGACTCAGTCTGGGCGGCATTCTGGTATTGATCGTGCTGAGCGTGCTCGGCATCAATCCGTTGCCGTTCCTCGGCCTCGCCACCAAGCAGGTTCAGCCGACTGCGCAGAACCGTCCAGCGGACAAGCCGTACAACGAGAGCTCGCAGGAGGCCAAGCTGCGCGCCATCACCGAAGTGACGCTGGCGGACACTGAGGAAACCTGGAACCAGATGCTGCCGCGCTACGGCGTCAAGTATGTCGAGCCGAAGCTGGTGTTGTTCACGGGCGCGACCCAGTCGGGTTGCGGGGCTGCCCAGTCAGCGACTGGCCCGTTCTACTGCCCGCTGGATCAGAAAGTCTACGTCGACATGTCGTTCTACAACGAGCTCAGCACCCGCTTCGGCGCGCCGGGCGATTTTGCGCAGGCCTACGTGATCGCGCACGAGATCGGTCATCACGTACAGAATCTCACGGGCGTAGCCGGCAAGGTGCATCAGGCGCAGCAGCGGATGAGCAAGGCGCAGGCGAACGCGCTGTCGGTCAAGCTCGAACTGCAGGCGGACTGCTACGCCGGCGTGTGGGCCAAGACCGCGGATCAGTCGCGCAAGCTGCTGCAGGCCGGCGATATCGAATCCGCCATGCGCGCGGCAAGCGCAATCGGCGATGACCGCCTGCAGAAGCAGGCCCAGGGTTATGTGATGCCGGATTCGTTCACACACGGCTCATCCGAGCAGCGAGTTCGCTGGTTCCGTCGCGGCTTCGACACCGGCACGCCCGAGCAGTGCGACACGTTCGCGGCACAGCAGCTCTAACTCGCCGCCACCGTTTCGCCCGCAGTTGCTTCTAGAGCTCCATGCGGCCTGCGTAGCCGGTCAACTCGAGGTAACCGCTGCCGACGGGCTTGCCGTCGGCGGCATCCGTCACCCGCACCGGACCTTCCCAGTAGAGGGTACCGGTACTGGCGCGTGAGTCGAGTTCGGCGTCCTCCAGCCAGGGCTCCACGCGATAGCGGCGGGTTCCCACGCGCACTTCCCACCGCACGGGATACGTGTGGCCGGTGCGCGGTGAGCGCCAATGGCCGAGCGGTGCCCAAACCACTTCTGCGGGTGAGAAGGTCTGCACCCTGCCCTCGGCGCTGCGCCGCGTCGCCGCCGCCCAACGCGACCCACCCTGCGCATCACGCAGCCGGAACGCCATGAGTGCGCCGCCGTCATCGAGGTTGATGCCCATCCAGTCCCATCCGAGAGACTGCGGATCGATGACATCGCTCGACCACTCGTGATCGAGCCAAGCCTGACCGCGCATCTGACGTGCGCGACCCGCAACGGTGATGCTGCCCTGCACCTCAAGTTGCGGTTGACTGTAGTAGTAACTGGCCGCGCTCGGCTGCGGCCCCTTGCGACTGTAACCTCGCTCACCCTGCAGCAAGTGGGGTTGCCCGGCCCGCAGCTGCAGTTTCACCGCGAAGTCCTCGCCCACCACTTGGGTCTCATACAGATTTGGACCAGTCTGTCGCAGCGACCAGTCATCGATCCGCACATCGAGCCGGCCTTCGTTCGCCCGTGCCAACCCAAACCCCGCACGCGCCGTACGCTCTGCATGACGCAGCCTGCCGTGCTGCGGGTCAGCCACCGCGGCATGGGCGAACAGCACCTGAGTCGGCGCGAAGCGGCTGGGATTGTTCTCACCAAGCCCCGTGCGCACACGGAAGAAGGTGACCTGAAATCCCAGTTGCTGCCCGGCACCATCCCGCACCTGCCCCGTCACGTACCACCACTCGAGTCGATATGCGGGGTGACTGCCCTCATCGTGGGGGAATCGTACGGGTAGGTTCGGCGTGACAGCCGGGAACGTGACTGGCGGCGCAGCCGTGCGGGCAGGAGCGCCCAACATCGACAGCGCGGCCCACAGCACGCCCCACAAAGCCGAGCGGCGACGTCTCGATGTAGACGCAGGCGTCATCACCAGTCTTCCTTGACCGCACGCACGACATCGTTGCCCATCACCTTGCGGCCGCTGATTGCTGCGGTGAGTGCGGCCGCTATCACCAGCACGGCACTCAGGGTAGCGAGCAGCAGCCACGGCACGTGCAGATCCATGCTCCAGTGGAAACTTTGTCGGTTCACCACGTAGATGAGAATCAGGCTGATCACGAAACCCACCAGCAGACCGCACAGCACGCCGAGCGCACCAAGTGCTGCCCCTTCAAGCGCCAGCACGCGCTGGACTTCGCCACGTGTAACGCCGAGGTGGCGCAGCATGCCAAACTCGGCGCGGCGCGCCAGCACCTGCGAACTCATACTGGCGCTGATGCCAAACAGTCCGATCAGCACTGCCACTGCCTCGAGCAAATAAGTCACGGCAAAGGTGCGATCGAACATCGCGAGCGATCGGCGGCGGATTTCCCGCGGCACGGCGATGTCGGACTGCACTGCCGAACCCAGCGTTTGCTGTAGACGCACGCTCGCGGTATCGATGTCGACTCCGGGCGCCAACCAAAAGCCGGCACTGGTCACCCGATCATCGCCCGTCGCGTTGCGATACACGTGCTGATCGAGGATCAACGAGCCGGCCGGCCGCTCGTAATCGCGCCATGTGCCGCGTACCTCGGCACGCAGGCTCTTGCCCCCGAGCGGAAGATCGAATTGCGCTCCTGGCTGCCAGCCGTGCAAATCGGCGGCGGCCTCTGAAATCCACACCGGCACCGTGCCGGGAGCAGCCGGGGCGTTGGCCACCGACCGCAGCTGCAACAGCTTCCCAGCCGAGGCTTCATCCACGGGCCGCGCGATCACGGTGATCGGTTGCGCGTCAGCAGCGAGGGTGACTTGCTGGAAACGCACGAAGTCCACACGCGTCATGCCCGGCAGGGCACGCAGACGCGCCTGAGTCGCGGCATCGATGAAGGCGGACTGGCCGAGCAAGCCGACCCGCAGATACAGATCCGCCGGCAATACCCGCTGCATCCAGTCATCCAGCGAACTGCGGAAGGAATGCACCATGATCGCCATCGCCACCATCAGACTGAAACTCACAAGGACAGCCGCGACACTGGTGATGGCGCTGCGCGCCGTGCCCCGCAGTTGCGCGATGGCAACCTGCTGCCATGCCGAACCCCGCGCCGGCAATCGGCCGAAGAACCGCGTCGCAACGGCCGGCGTCAGCAACACCGCTGCGAGCAGCAGCCCGGCGATCGCGGCGTATCCGGGCAGTGGGATTCCCTGCCAAGGCGGCAACGCGAGCGACGCGGCAGAGAGCATGATCAGCACCAGCGCAAACACGGCATGACTGCGCACCGCGAGAGGCGCCTCATCGCCGGCCTTGAGTGCCGCCGCCGCCGGCACGGCGGCCGCCTCGTGCGCCGGGCCGAGGGTTGCGGCCAGCGCCGCTGCGACACCGAGCATGAAGAAGACAAGGCACTCGCCGATCGACACCTGCAGGGGTGGCGCCACACCACGAAAGTAGCCTGCGCCGAGATCCGCGCCAAAAGCAGCGAGCCCGGTCCGCGCGATCAGCAGGCCGAGCAGGATACCGAACGCAGCGCCGAGCGCTCCCACACTGCCGCCACCGATCAGGGCTGCAACCAACTGCTCGCGCTCGGTCATTCCCAACGCGTGCAGGAACGCGATCTCCCGCCGGCGGCGCGCCACTGCCAGCGACTGCGTCGCGTGTACCAGAAATGCGCCCGTGAACAGCGCCACCAATGCGAGTGCCGTGAGGTTGGAGCGGTAAGCGCGAGTCAGACGCACCGCCTCGTCGCCGGCCTCGCCCGGCGTGGTTACCGTAACGCCCGCTGGCAACAGCGCCCGGAGACGACGGCGTAATTGGGCGATATCCGTCCCGGGCGCAACGCGCAGATCGATACGATCGACGCTGCCCAAACGCTGCAGCAACAACTGCGCTGCCGCTATATCGAGCAGCCCGATGGGCTCGCGATAATCCGTTGCCGGCAAAATACCGGCAACGCGCAATTGGACCACCCCGAGACCGACTTGCACATCGAGCAGCGCGCCAACCGTCAATTGCAGACCTCGCGCTGCAGCCGCACTGAGCCACACGGCGTTTTCCGCGAGCAGTCCGCTGCTGCGCGCCGACTGCCCTGCCGTTGCGCCCAGCACGGGCTGCATGCGGGCGGCGCGAAACGGGTCGATTCCAACCAGCAGCAAGGGCCGCTCATGACCGGGGAGACGGGCGCGAACTTCGACCACGGGGCTGAAATCCTGGACGCCGGGCAGACTCGCCACCGTGGGCAACAGCATCTCGTCGAAACCCTGACCGCTGCCCTGGACCGATAGATCGGCCATCCCGAACAGAGCACGTGCCGCACCTTGCACTTCATCGGCAGCCACGCGGTTGATCAGGTACACGGCGAAGCCGAGTGCGACGCCGAGCGCAATGGCAACGATCGCAAGCAGCGTGCGCGCCACCGATTGGCGCAGCGGACCGATCGCCGTTGCCTGGAGCAGCGCGATGCGCGCGGCTGGTGCGCTCATCGCCGCTCGTGCAAGCCGTCGCGGCTCAACTCGTAGATGCGATCCGTGGTGGCTGCGGCCGCCTCGGAATGGGTAACCAGAATACCGGCAGCGTTATCGCGCTTGATGCGTACACGGAGCAACTCGAGAATGACTGCGGCGTTGTCCGGATCGAGATTTCCAGTGGGTTCATCGGCCAGCACCAATCCCGGACGATGCACCAGGGCGCGGGCGACTGCCACACGCTGCATCTCACCGCCGGAGAGTTCTCGCGGCAGACTCGCCGCCCGCCCGTCCAACCCAACCGCTGCCAGAACTTCGGCGACGCGCGCGTCGGACTGGGCACCGGTCATCTGGTTGAGCGTGAGGGGCAGCGCGACGTTGCCAGCCACATCGAGGTGGGGCAGCAGGTGAAAGGCCTGGAACACGAAGCCCATGCGATTGCGACGCAGCAGGGTACGTCGCTGCTCATCGAGTTGCGCAAGATCGACCTCGCCGATCAGGATCTGGCCACTGTCTGCAACGTCTAGCCCGGCGATGAGATTGAGAAGCGTGGACTTGCCGACACCGGACTCCCCCATGATCGCGACGTACTCGCCCGCCGCCACCGACAGGGACACCGCGTCGAGCACGCGACGACCCGTCTGGCCGCCATAAATCTTGGTGAGTCGACGGACGTCCAGCATGGCCTTCTGATCGCTCTGCGACGCAGGGCGGATTCAATTTCGAACGGCCCCGGAAATCCGGAGCGTCCGCTCACTCACCGCTGCGCGGCGAGGAAAGGGCATGGCCCGGTCTGCCGTCGCCAGGACGGCAGACCTCGGCCAGCGGTCAGCGCTTGGGACCGCGCGCCGGATTCATGGAGCGAGTTGCCTTGCGCTTGGTGGCCATGCGCTGGCTGGCCAACTGCGCTGCACGCCCCGCTTTGACACCCGTACCCAAGGTGGCCGGACCCCGCAGGGCCGCCGGTGCCTTGGCGGAACGCTGGGCCGCCATCGGCGCCGCCGCGCCCGACTTCTTCTTGCCGCCTGATTTCTTCTTGGCCTTGGCCATGGTCTTCCTCTTCGCGCTTGCTGCTGTTGAGACGCCCGCGTTGGGCTTGGCGACAGGCTTGCGGCCCGCCTTGGTGGAAACCGTTTTGGTCGGACTGCCTGCACGACCCTTCATCTTGCGCGCGAGCGCCGCGCCCAGTTCTGCAGGCGAGCGTACCGTGGTAACGCGGGCCGCCTCCAGGGCTGCGAACTTGTCGGCCGCCGTGCCCTTGCCGCCGGAGATCACCGCACCGGCATGTCCCATGCGCTTGCCCGGAGGCGCGGTGACGCCCGCGATGTAGGCGACGACCGGCTTGGTGACGTGCTTGCGGATGTACTCGGCACCCGCTTCTTCGTCACTGCCGCCGATCTCGCCGACCATGATGATGCCTTCGGTCTGCGGATCGTTCTGGAACAGCGCGAGCACGTCGATGAAGTTCAGGCCGCGCACAGGATCACCGCCGATACCGACGCAGGTACTCTGGCCGAGGCCGATGTTCGTGGTCTGGAACACGGCCTCGTACGTGAGGGTGCCCGAGCGCGAGACGATGCCGACCTTGCCCGGCTTGTGGATGAAGCCCGGCATGATGCCGATCTTGCACTGGCCGGGCGTGATCACGCCGGGGCAATTCGGACCGACCAGCAGCGACTTCGAATCCTTGAGCGCGGCCTTGACCTTGACCATGTCGTTGACGGGGATGCCTTCGGTGATGCACACGATCAACTCGATTCCGGCATCAGCCGCCTCGATGATCGCATCGGCCGCATAGGCTGCGGGCACGTAGATCATGGTCGCATTGGCATCGGTTCGGGCCCGTGCCTCACGCACGGTGTCGAACACCGGCAGACCCAGATGCTTCTCACCACCGCGTCCTGGCGTGACGCCGCCGACGAGTCGCGTGCCGTAATCGAGACAGCCCTGGGAATGGAAAGTGCCCTGCTTGCCCGTGAAGCCCTGGCAGATGACGCGGGTATTCTTGTTGACGAGGATACTCATGGGTGTTTACCAGCAGGTCGGTTAGCGTTGCGCGGCGGCGCGTGCGGCGGCCACCACTTTCTTCGCGGCATCGGTCAGATCGGCAGCTGCGGTCAGTTCAAGACCACTCTCAGCAAGCATCTTGCGGCCCAGCGGCGCGTTGGTGCCCTCGATGCGCACCACCACCGGGACCTTGAGGCCGAGGTCCCGTGCGGCACCAATCACACCTTCGGCAATCATGTCGCAGCGGACGATGCCACCAAAGATGTTGACCAGAATCGCCTTCACCTTTGGATTGGTGAGAATCAGCTTGAAGGCCGTCGTGACACGCTCGCGCGTGGCGCCACCACCTACGTCGAGAAAATTGGCGGGCTCGCCACCGTGCAACTTGATCAGGTCCATGGTCGCCATGGCCAGACCCGCGCCGTTGACCATGCAGGCGATGTCGCCGTCCAGGGAGACGTAGTTGAGGTCTGCTTCGCTGGCAACCCGTTCGATATCATCTTCCTGCGAGGTATCACGCATGCCCACCAGTTCTTTCTGCCGGAACAAAGCGTTGTCTTCGATACCGATCTTGCCGTCCAGCGCCACCACATTACCGTCGCCGTTGACGATCAGCGGATTGATCTCGACCAGACTGGCATCGCACTCGACATAGAGTCGGTAGAGCGCGCGGGCAATGCCCTCGAATTGGGCGATCTGGTCGCCCTTGAGTTCGAGCCCGTAGGCGAGCGCACGACAGTGTGAACTCTGCAATCCGGCCGCCGGGTGGATATCGACCCGAATGATTTTCTCGGGCGTGTGCGCCGCCACTTCTTCGATGTCCATGCCGCCTGCGGCAGAGGCAACGAACGCCACATGCCCGGTGTCGCGATTGAGCAGCAGGCTCAGGTAGATCTCGCGATCGATGCGTGAACCCGCCTCGACGTAGACCTGATTGATCGGCAGACCCTCGGCACTGGTCTGCTTGGTGATCAAGCGCTGACCCAGCATCGCGGCCGCCGCCGCCCTGACATCCTCCACGCTCTTGACGACTTTGACGCCGCCAGCCTTGCCGCGGCCGCCCGCATGTACCTGAGCCTTGACCACCCAGACCCCGCCGCCGATCCGACGCGCCGCCGCAGCGGCCTCCTCAGGCGTTGCCGCGACCTGGCCCGAGGGGACCGGTATGCCATAGCGGGCAAACAGTTGCTTGGATTGATATTCGTGGAGATTCATGCAGCAGCACTCGCGATGTGATCGGCCCGTGGGATCCGGGCCACGCAGTCTAACGCTTCCGGACGCTGGCGGGCATCCCCGCGCCTTGGCAAGCGCTGGTATCAGGGGCTGCAGGCCCCGAGATGGACTACGACACGGGCAGCATGGCCGGCATGCATGACCAAGGCTGTATTGCCGCGCAGGCGTTCAGACGCGAAACTGCGGGCGATGAAGAACCGCACCATCGCTCCAGCGACCAGCAACCCGGGCGCCGATCTGGCATGGCGCATCCTGGGGCTGCTCAATGCCTTTCGGCTCATGGTGCCGATGCTGCTGCTGGTGGTGTTCTTCTTCGACGTCGAGCGCCGCAGTGTCGGGACGGTCGAGCCGGCCATGTTCCTCGCGGTCTGCATCGGCTATTTCGCGTTCGCGCTGCTCTGCCTGCAGTCGCTCGAGCTGCGTTGGCCCGCGCTCGAGGTCCAGGCGCTGCTGCAGCTGCTGATCGATGCGGTTGCCATCGCGCTGCTGATGCACGCGAGCGGTGGTATCAAGAGTGGACTGGCCATCCTGCTCATCCTGCCGGCCGGTGCCATTTCGCTGGTGGTGGGACGGCGCCTCGCGATGTTCGGCGTGGCGCTGATCGCCGTGGCGCTGCTGCTCGAGACCGCTTACTCGATTCTGCGGGGACTGTCCGCGGGGGCCGACTTCTTCACCACGGGCCTCGTGGGCGCCAGCCTGTTTGCGATCACGCTGTTGACTCTGCCGATCGCCAATCGCCTGCGAGAGAGCGAGGCGCTGGTCAAGCAGCGCGAGGTGGACGTGGCCAATCTCAACGAGCTGAACGATTACATCGTCCAGCATCTGCGCGACAGTGTGCTGGTGGTAGACGCCGCCGATGGTGTACGGCTCATCAATGACACTGCGGCACGACTGCTGCACGGTGGCGCGGTCAGCACGGGGACGCCACTGACCAGCCTGTCGCCACGGCTGGCAACGCTGCTGGGCGAGTGGCGGCAACGGCAGGACCATCACCGCGACCTCAATCCTGAATTCCTCAGTGCCGACGGCGGCAGCCTGGTGCGCCCCCATTTCGTACGGCTGGCAGGCAACAGCCAGGGTGCGGTACTCGTATTTCTCGAAGACACGAGCGCAGTGGCCGATCGGGTCCAGCAGTCCAAACTCGCCGCGCTGGGCAGACTCAGTGCCAGTATCGCGCACGAAATCCGTAACCCGGTGGGCGCGATGAGTCATGCCGGGCAGTTGCTGCGCGAGTCGAGCGGCCTCGGCGCGGACGAGCGTCACCTCACCGAGATCATCGAGAAAAACGCCCAGCGAGTGAGCCAGATCATCGAGAACGTGCTGCAACTGTCACGGCGACAGGCGGCTCGGCAGGAGAGAATCGCGCTGCAACCCTGGCTGGCCGCGTTCACGACGGAATTCTGTGCCACGACACAGTTATCGACCGCCGCACTGCAGGTCAGTGCCATCGAACCTGCCGACATCGCCATACAGTTCGACCCGTCACATCTGCAGCAGGTGCTCTGGAACCTGTGCGACAACGCGGTCAAACATGGCAGCGCCGCCGCTGCAACGCCGATCGAGTTGCAGGCCGGACGACTGACGGGCACTGGACGCCCGTTTCTGCAGGTCAGCGATCGTGGGGAGGGCGTGGATCCGGCAACCGCCGACAGCATCTTCGAGCCGTTCTTTACCCGCGGCGCAGGCGGCACGGGGCTCGGACTGTTCGTCGCGCGCGAGCTGTGTCAGACCAACGGCGCCGTATTGTTGTACGAGCCCCGCGTGGGCGGAGGCAGCACTTTCCGCATCATCTTCGCCGACCCGACGCGTTGGGACCGGACGTGACTCGCAGCGCGGCGCAGCAATCGGGTAGCCTTACTTCATGACCTCCCAACGCCACCGTGCTCTGGTGATCGACGACGAGCCGGACATCCGTGACCTGCTGTCCATCACGCTCGGTCGCATGGATATTCTGGTGGAGACCGCCGGCACCTGCGCGGCGGCAATCAAGGCACTGGGTACGGGCAGTTACCAGCTGGTGCTGACCGACATGCGCTTGCCCGACGGGGACGGGCTGGACCTGGTTGAATGGATACAGCACAACCAACCCGGCCTGCCGGTGGCAGTGATCACTGCGCACGGCAATGTCGAGGCGGCCGTACGCGCGCTGAAGCTTGGCGCTTTTGACTTCATCTCCAAGCCGCTCGACCTCACGTCGCTGCGCAAGCTGATCACGGCGACGCTGCGGATCACGGACGATGGACGCACCGAAACAGGTTCGCGCGCCAGCCTGCGGTTGCTGGGTGACTCGCGACCCATGCAGCAACTACGTCTGATGATCGCCAAGGTCGCCCGCAGTCAGGCGCCCGTGCACATCTCGGGCGAATCGGGCACGGGCAAGGAACTGGTCGCCCGGCTGATCCATGATTCCGGGCCGCGCCGCGATGGTCCGTTTGTGGCGGTCAACTGCGGTGCGATTCCGACCGAACTCATGGAGAGTGAGCTGTTCGGCCATAAAAAAGGCAGCTTCACCGGCGCCGTCGCCGACAAGACCGGCCTGATCCGCAGCGCCGAGGGTGGCACCCTGTTCCTCGACGAGGTGGCGGACTTGCCCTTGCACATGCAGGTCAAGCTGCTGCGCGTGATTCAGGAAAAGACGCTGCGGGCCGTGGGCGAGACCCGTGAGATCCCGGTCGACGTGCGGATACTCTCCGCCACTCACCGCAAGCTCGACGAACTCGTGCGAGCAGGCCGCTTCCGCGAGGATCTGTACTACCGGATCAACGTGATCGAACTCAAAGTGCCTGCGCTGCGCGAGCGGCTGGATGACGTGCCGCAACTGGTCGACCGTCTGCTCGAGCGTGTCGCAGGACAGATGTCGGTGCCCGTGCCCACGGTCAGCGACGATGCGCTGGAGCGCCTGCTGGGCTATGGCTACCCGGGCAACGTGCGCGAGTTGGAAAACATCCTCGAGCGTGCAGTCACGCTGTGCACGGACAATCGTATCGAACCCGCGGACATCCAACTCAAACAGGGATTCCAAGTGCCGGATGCATCGTCTATGACCGACGAGTCGGCCGCGGACGGCCTCGAGGGGCAGTTGGAGCACATCGAGCGCGAGGCGATCCTGCAGGCGCTCGAGCAGGCCCGCTACAACAAGACGCGTGCGGCACAGCTGCTCGGCATCAGCTTCCGGCAGTTGCGCTATCGCGTCAAGAAACTGGGGATCGAATAGGCGACGTCGCGGCTGATGAGGTCCGGCGCACTGAGCGATCCGCATAAAATCATGTAACCTATTGTTTTAAATAACATTTCATAAAATTTATCGCCTCCCGGCGCGCGCCGTGCCCGCGGCCGGGTCGATTACCGGCGGGCAGAACGTCCCGAACCGGACGGATTTGTGGCTCAAGTCGCGCTTATGCGTGCTGCGTCACAGGCAGAATCACTGCTACCGTATTACTTTCCATTCCGGACTTTACATTTGCTAGCCTGCGACGCGTTTGAGCCGGTTGCAGGGCCTCGCCAGGCTTCAGTTAGGGACAGATTCACACCCGCCATGAATGAGACCGTCACCACACAGATGCTGAGCCGCAACGGTCTGCAGGGCCTGCCGCAGCGCCTCGTCGCCGACGGGTTGCTGACGGACACTGCGATGTTCGAGGCGGTATCAGCAGCGCGTGAACGGAACACGACTGTGGTGCCGTATCTGGTTGAGCACGGGCTCGCCGATGCCCGCGAGATTGCGATTGCCGCCTCGCAGGAGTTCGGCGTGCCGCTGTTCGATCTGGACGCCATCCAGCCGGATCTCGATACCGTGCGCCTGGTCAACGAGCGCGTGCTGCGCAAGCACCGCGTGCTGCCCCTGGTCAAGCGCGGCAAACGGCTGTTCGTCGCCGTCTCGGATCCCACCAATCTCGTGGCACTCGATGAGGTCAAGTTCGCCACCGGCCTGTCGATCGAAGCCATCGTCGTCGAGGAAAACAAACTCGAGCAGACGCTGTCTCGCTCGCTGGAGCAGGTCGACACCTCCATGCCGGATCTGGCCGGCACCGACGACTTCGAGATGGATGGCCTCGATATCTCGGGTGGTGACGACGAGCCGGGCGACCTTGCCGATCGGTCTGACATCGACGACGCGCCGATCGTGCGCTTCGTCAACAAGGTGATGCTCGACGCCATCAAGCGCGGCGCCTCCGACATCCACTTCGAACCCTATGAGCGCTCCTACCGCATCCGCTTTCGCCTCGACGGCGTGCTGAAGGAGATGGCGGCACCGCCGGTGCAACTCGCGGTCAAGCTCGCGGCCCGCCTCAAGGTCATGGCACGACTCGACATCGCTGAGCGACGCGTCCCGCAGGACGGCCGCATCAAGATGAAGATCTCCAAGAACCGCGCCATCGACTTCCGCGTCAGCACCTGCCCGACGCTGTTCGGCGAGAAGATCGTGATGCGTATTCTCGACCCGTCGAGCGCCTCTTTGGGCATCGACGCGCTGGGCTATGAACCGTTCCAGAAGGCGCTCTATCTGGAGGCGCTGGCGCGCCCCCACGGGATGATTCTGGTGACTGGCCCCACCGGCAGCGGTAAGACCGTATCGCTTTACACGGGCCTCAACATCCTCAACACCGAGGACAACAACATTTCGACGGCGGAAGACCCGGTCGAAATCATGCTCACCGGTATCAATCAGGTGAACATCAATCCGAAAGTGGGGCTCACCTTTGCGGGCGCGCTGCGCTCGTTTCTGCGTCAGGACCCGGACATCATCATGGTCGGCGAAATCCGCGACCTCGAGACCGCCGAGATCGCGCTCAAGGCCGCGCAGACGGGTCACCTGGTGCTCTCCACGCTGCACACGAACGATGCACCGAAGACGCTGACCCGCCTGGTCGACATGGGCGTCAAGCCCTACGCCATTGCCACCTCGGTGAGCCTGATCATCGCGCAGCGACTGGCGCGCCGGCTGTGCAACAACTGCAAGGCCCCCATGAAGATCCCGCCCGAAGCCCTGCGCAAGGAGGGCTTCACCCAGGAAGAGATCGACAACGGGCTGCAGATCTTCCAGGCAACGGGTTGCTCGCAGTGCACCGATGGCTACAAGGGTCGTACGGGTATCTACGAAGTCATGCCCGTCTCCGAGCAAATCGGGCGTATCATCATGGGCGGCGGCAACGTGCTCGAGATCAAGGAGCAGGCCGAGCGTGAAGGTGTCTGGGGCTTGCGTCAGGCCGGCATCAACAAAGTTCGGATGGGCCTCACCAGTCTAGACGAGATCAACCGGGTCACAGTGGACTGACCCGCGCAACAACCAGGTAGGGTTACATGGCTGAAGTTGTCATCCCCAAGCAGTTTCCGTACGTCTGGGAAGGCAAGGACAAGAAGGGCAACACGGTCAAGGGCCGTGGCCTTGCGCAAAACGAGATCGAACTGAAGGCCAACCTGCGCCGGCAGGGCATCGCCGCCTCCCGCATCCGCAAGGAACGCTCGCTCATCAAGGGCGACGGCAAGATCACCGCCGAGGACATTGCCGTGTTCTCGCGCCAACTTGCGACCATGCTGGCCGCCGGCATCCCCATGGTGCAGTCATTCGAGATCATTGGTGTAGGCCACGACAAACCCGCGATGCAGAAGCTGGTGCTCACGGTCAAGCAGGACATCGAGACCGGCACCTCTCTGCATCAGGCACTCGCAAAACACCCGCTCTACTTCGACGACCTGTTCGTCAATCTGGTCGAGGCGGGCGAGCAGGCCGGTGCGCTCGAGACCGTGCTCGACAAGATCGCCACCTACAAGGAAAAGACCGAAGCGCTCAAGAAGAAGATCAAGAAGGCCATGTTCTATCCGGCCGCGGTGCTGGCGGTCGCCGTCATCGTCACGGTGATCCTGCTGATCTTCGTCATTCCCCAGTTCGAGGAGATCTTCAAGGGCTTCGGTGCGGATCTGCCCGCCTTCACCGTGATGGTGATCGGCATGTCACGCTGGATGCAGGCGAACGGACTGAAATTGCTCGGCCTCGTCATCGCCGCCGTCTTTGCGTTTGCGTACTTCTACAAGCGCTCTCGGCCGATGCGACAGTTTCTCGACCGTGTCGCGCTGCAGGTCCCCGTGATCGGACCGATCCTGAAGAAAGCGGCCATTGCTCGCTATGCACGCACGCTGGCCACCATGTTCGGCGCCGGCGTGCCGCTGGTGGAGGCCATGAAGTCCGTATCGGGCGCCACCGGCAACATCGTCTATCAGGACGCCACGCTCAAGATGCGCGATGAAATCGCCACCGGCATGCGCATGCAGCGCGCCATGGAAAACACGGGCCTGTTCCCGAACATGGTCGTGCAGATGATCGCGGTGGGTGAGGAATCCGGTTCGCTCGATGAGATGGCGGGCAAGGTCGCGGATTTCTACGAGGCCGACGTCGATGCCGCGGTGGACGGACTGAGCAGCCTGCTCGAGCCGTTGATCATGGTCATCCTCGGCGTGCTGGTCGGTGGCCTCGTGGTCGCGATGTACCTGCCGATCTTCAAACTGGGCGAAGTCGTCTGACACCGCTCGAGGTTCTGCAGGGCAGTCCGGCCATGTTCATCGGCAGCGTACTGGTGCTCGCGCTGCTGGTCGGCAGTTTCCTGAACGTCGTGATCCACCGCCTGCCGATCATGCTGGATCAGGAATGGCGCTCAAATGCCCGTGAAGTGCTCAAGGACGGTGATGGCGGCCACCCTGCGGTCGCCGATCAGGACCCCTACAATCTGGTGGTGCCGGGCTCACGGTGCCCGACCTGTCATGCGGCGATTGCGCCACACCACAACGTCCCGGTCATCAGCTATCTGCTGCTCGGCGGCAAGTGCGCAAGCTGCCGTACCCCGATCGCGGCCCGCTATCCGCTGGTCGAACTCATCACCGGCATGCTCTCCGCGGCCGTCGCTTGGCGGTTCGGCATGCAGTGGCAGACCGTCGCGGCCCTGGTGTTCACCTGGGCCTTGATTGCGCTCACGGTGATCGACCTCGACCACCAGATCCTGCCGGACTCGATCACCCTGCCCCTGCTGTGGCTCGGATTGCTGCTCAGCCTCGCCTGGCGTGGGGGCGATGGCCTGTCCATTCCGGTGAACCCGCAAGCGGCCATCATTGGCGCCGCGGCGGGCTACCTGAGCCTGTGGCTGGTGTTCTGGGCCTTCAAACTGGCGACCGGCAAGGAAGGCATGGGCTACGGCGACTTCAAGCTGTTTGCCGCGTTCGGGGCCTGGATGGGCTGGCAGATGCTGCCACTGATCATTTTGCTGTCGGCCCTGACCGGGGCCGTGGTCGGGCTGGCATTGATCACCCTGCGGGGACGCGACCGCAACGTGCCGATCCCGTTTGGACCCTACCTTGCGGCGGCTGGCTGGCTCGCCCTCATGTGGGGACCGCAACTGGTCGGACGCTACCTGTCCGCGTCCGGCCTCGGCGAATAGGCTCAGGTCACGTGCCCAATCCCGGCCGGGTCCTGCGCATCGCCCTGACCGGGGGTATCGCCAGCGGCAAGTCGACGGTCGCCGAACTCTTTGCGCAGCAGGGCATACCGATCATCGATGCGGACGTGATCGCCCGACAGGTCGTCGAACCGGGGCAGCCCGCCCTGCGGCAGGTTGTCACCGATTTGGGTGAGGGGGTACTGGGTCCGGACGGCCGACTGGACCGGCGCAGTCTGCGCGAGCGGATCTTCGCCGACCCGGCCGTGCGCCGCCGCCTCGAGGCCATCCTGCACCCCGCCATCCGCGCCGCGATGGATCGGCAGTCAGCCAGCGCGGGGGGTCCGTACCAGATGCTCGTGATACCGCTGCTGACCGAGGGCGGCGGGCGGGGTGATCGAGCTGACCGCGTGCTGGTGGTGGATGTACCGGAATCCGTGCAAATCGAGCGACTGATGCAGCGTGACGGCGTCAGCCAGGAACAGGCAGCGGCGGCCCTGCGGGCGCAGGCGTCGCGCTCGCAACGGCTGGCCATCGCAGACGACGTCATCTTCAATGCGGACGGTCCGGGGGAACTCGAGTCGCAGGTGCTGGCACTGCATGCGAAGTACCTCGGCCTGGTGCCGCATTAGGCTGCGGCTGCGCGCCGCGCACCGGGCGAGACGCGTGGAAAGCGTGATACGCGGCAATTGCGTCCCGAAAGGACCATAACGCAGAATAGGGTCATGAACTCAACCGAGGCCGCGACGCCGCCCTCGGCGATGGTGGCCACACGGACCATTGCCTTCGAGCAGCCACTCAACGAGCGGATGCGCAACCTGCTGCGTCTGGACTTCCTCTATCAGCAGGCGGTGCACCACCACACCAAGACCGATCCGTGGTCGACGCGCGCGGCGGTGGACTCCCTGCTCGAGATGCTCGCCATCACCCAACGGGGTGATGTCCGTAGCGAAGTGCTGAAAGAACTCGAACGACAGATGGCGCAGCTCGCTGCCTACAGTACCCGCCCTGGCGTCGATGCGGCACGGCTCAACCTGCTGCTCGCCAAAATGCAGCACATGCGTGACGAACTGAACGGGGTAGGGGCGCTGTTCATGCAGAAACTGCGCGACTCCGAATTTCTGAACGCGATCAAGCATCGCAGCACGATCCCGGGCGGCACGTGCGAATTCGACCTGCCGGACTACACCCATTGGCTCAACCTGCCGGACACGGTCCGCGGTGCCGACTTTGCGCACTGGTTGGCGGTGATCCGCCCGCTGGGCGATGCGATCTCCGAACTGCTGTGGATGACACGCGAACAGGCGCGGTCGCGGCGTGAAGTGGCAGTCAACGGCGTCTACAACCTGACTCTGGAGCGCGACGTACCGGTACAGATGATTCGTATCCTGCTGCCGCACGGTACGGACATCTATCCGGAAATCAGCGGCAGCCACTACCGCGTCAGCGTGCGCTTCCTGCTCTGGCAGAGCGCTGAAGCACGGCCCTTGCAGGCCAACGAGGACGTGCCGTTCACTCTGTCGCTGTGCACCTGAACTCTCGCGGCGGCCCGCGTGACCACGGTTTCCTGCCCCACCTGTCAGCAGCCCGTCGAATGGACGACCGAGTCCAAATGGCGGCCGTTCTGCAGCGAGCGCTGCCGTTTACTGGATCTCGGCGCATGGATGAGCGAACAGCGCGCCATACCGGGCGACGAACTATCGGCCGGCGACGACGGCGGCGATGCGGGCGGGAACGACCCGCCCTTGCGACATTGACGACTCGCAGCAACGTGCGGCCCCAACATGCAGCGTGATTTCTGGCTCGACCGCTGGCAGACGCGGCAGATCGGCTGGCATCAGGCGGCCGTGCATCCTTTTCTAGAACGACAATGGCCACGGCTCGATGTGCGCAGCGGGGGACGAGTCTATGTGCCCCTCTGCGGCAAGAGTCTCGACATGGTGTGGCTGGCAGACCGCGGCTTGCGGGTCGTGGGCACTGAACTTGCGGCGACCGGCATCGGTGAGTTTTTCACCGAGCAAGGCTTCACCGATATTCGTCTCACGCAACACGGTCCGTTCATCCGGCATGCAGCCGAACCGTTCGAGATACTCGAGGGTGACGCCTTTGCCCTTACCCCAGAGTTGCTCGGCTCGATCGACGCCGTCTACGATCGGGCGGCGCTGTTCGCGCTGCCACCGGACCTGCGGGCGCGTCATGCCGCGCTGCTGGCGCACTTGCTGCCTGTGGGTGCGCCGCTGCTGCTGATCACGTTTGAATATCCGCAGGCTCTGAAGGCGGGTCCGCCGTTTGCCGTCATGCCCGATGAAGTCGAGCGACTGTTCTCAAACTGCTTCAGCCTCATGGAAGTCGAGCGACGCGATCTCATCGACGAGAGTCCCAAGTTCGCCGAAGCGGGGATCGCGGCATTGCACGAAGTCGGCTATGTGCTGCGACGCAATGCCTTGTCCGCATCGAACGGGCTGACGACCGCAGCGGGTCCGGTCTGACGCAGCGCCTTGCGGCGCAGAAAGCAAGTGTAGCCACTCGCCCCCATGCGCGGATCGACCTCACGACGGTAGCGTCTCGTGCGGCGGGCGCGCGCCATTGCGCAGCGCCTCGACGATCGGTCGATCGGCCTCGAGGATGTCGTGCTCGCCCAATGCCGCAGGTTCGACCCAGAGCAGTGCCTGAGCCTCGAGCGAGCGCGGCTCACCCTGCCAGCGGGAGACCAGCCACATGTCGAGCCAGACCACGCGCTGCGGATAGTCGACGCGATAGCGCATCAGGCGCTCGCCCCGCTCGATGGTGATTCCCAGTTCCTCGGACAATTCGCGTTGCAGACCGAGCCATGGATCCTCGCCCTCCAGCAATTTGCCCCCCGGAAATTCCCAGCGGCCCGCCAGGGCCTTGCCCGCCGGTCGCTGCGCGATGAGCACGCGACCGGTCGCATCGAACACACCGCCCGCCACGACTTGAATGGCCGGCGGGTCAGTGGAATCGGCGGGATGGGGCACGGCCATGGCGAGTGTGTGAGGAGTCCGGCGTGGCGGTACGCGATCATAGTGCAAAAAAAACGGCGCCCCGTGAGGAGCGCCGTTTCGCATGCCAGCATGCCGACCGTCAGCCCATCCGGGCCGCGGTCGTCGTCAGGATCAGTTCTTGACCCAACCGTTGGTGAGGCAGGCGCCGCTGTAGTTCCAGACGAGGCGCTGTGCACCCGCCGCACCGTCCGCAGTCGGGGTCAACAGGCAGGTGTCAGTCGCCAGAATGCCCTTGAACGCATTCGGGGTCGCCGTGATCACGCCGCCCGTACCGATCGTCAGGCTGTTGAAGGCCTTCACGGTCGAGGCCGCCGGCACCGCCGGGATGCCATTGCTGCCCGCGGTGGCGCAGTTGGTGAGCGATTGCGCGTCAGAGAAGCACTCGTCGATGGCCAGCTTGAATGGCGTCATCGCGCTCGTGACTTCCGTGTACGCCGACTTCTTGATGTAGTTGTTGTAGGCCGGCAGCGCGATAGCCGCCAGGATGCCGATGATCGCCACGACGATCATCAATTCGATCAGGGTGAAACCCTTCTGTGAGTTCTGCATGGTTCGTTCCTCTCGGTAAATAAACAGCTCGGTTGAACAGCGCGTCGGATCGAGCGTCAGCCGCCAGAACTCCTGCTCGAGTCCATTCGCGCCTCTGCCCCACCGCCACCTTGCCCAAGGAGAAAGCACGAAACATGCCAAGCGGAGCATGGCTCGCACGGGGTTCACGCTGCACCGAAAATCGCTTTCATTTCCGGTTGTTACCGCTGCTCGCAGCGTCTGGCTGGGGCTAGGGTGCGGCGCCAGGTCGAGCGGCCGACCGGGTCAGGGCGGCGAAACTGACAAAAAATGTCAGTTGCTGACAGAAACCGTCCGCCGGCAGACCCTGCCGACGGACACGGTGCTCACGCCTCGCGGGCCAGTTGCCCGTGGCAATGCTTGTACTTTTTGCCTGAGCCGCAGGGGCAGGGCTCGTTGCGGCCGACCTTGCGCACGTCCGGGTTGACTGGCGTGGCGAACTGCTCCGGGCCAGACAACGTCGGCGGTGCGATACCGCCGGTCTCGGCAGCGTCGGCCGCGATGGCAGACTGCGGCGCCGCGTGTTGTAACTGCAGTTGACGGGCCAGCTGGCGCTCCCGCTCCCGCTCCTGCTCCTCGATTTCGGCCTCGGTGCGTACCTGGACCCGCGACAGCAGACCAATGGAGTCGCCCTTGATGCGGTCGAGCAGTGCCTCGAACAACTCGAACGCCTCGCGCTTGTACTCCTGCTTGGGATTCTTCTGCGCATAGGCGCGCAGATGGATGCCTTGGCGCAAGTAATCCATGGCGGCCAGATGCTCGCGCCAATGCCGGTCGAGTTCCTGCAGCATCACGGCCTTTTCGAGGTGCCGCATCACCGGCGCGCCGACCGAATCGACCTTCTGCTGATAGCCCGACTCGACCGCGGCCACGATGCGCTCGCGCAAACCGGCCTCGCTGATGCTGTGATCGGCCGCGAGCCATCCCTTGGGGTCGACCTGAACGACGTATTCCCGCTCGATCGCAGCGGCGAGGTCTTCGAGCTTCCACTCTTCCTCGGGACTTTCGCGCGGCACGAACTGGTCGATCAAGCCATTGACGACCTCGGCGCGGATGCCGGTGACTGAATCCGAGATATCGTCGGCCGCCATCAATTCGGTGCGCTGCTGGTAAATCACCTTGCGCTGATCGTTGGCGACGTCGTCGTACTCGAGCAGGTTCTTGCGCAGATCGAAGTTGTAGGCTTCCACCTTGCGCTGCGCGCGCTCGATCTGCTTGGAGAGCATTTTGCTCTCGATGACCTCGCCTTCCTTCATGCCGGCGGTCTGCAGCCAGCGCTTGGTGCGCTCGGGATCGCCGAAGATCCGCATCAGGTTGTCTTCCAGCGAGAGATAGAAGCGGCTCGAGCCCGGATCGCCCTGACGACCGGAGCGGCCGCGCAACTGGTTGTCGATGCGCCGCGATTCGTGTCGCTCGGTACCGATGATGTGCAGCCCGCCTGCCGCGACCACCTCGTCGTGCCGCCGCTTCCAATCGGCCTCGACCGCCTGATGCTGCGCCGCGTCCTCGAACGGCACCGACTCCAGTTCGACCTTGAGGCTGCCGCCGAGCACGATGTCCGTACCACGACCCGCCATGTTGGTCGCGATGGTCACCGCGCCGGGACGACCCGCCTGCGCGACGATGACCGCCTCACGTTCGTGCTGCTTGGCGTTCAGCACTTGGTGTTCGATGCCCGCTTTGCGCAGCAGTCCTGAGAGATATTCGGAGGTCTCCACCGACGTGGTACCGACCAGCGCAGGCTGGCGGCGCTTCACGCACTCGCGGATGTCCTCGATGATCGCCGCGTACTTGTCGTTCTGCGTGAGGTAGACGAGATCGGCCGCATCGTCGCGGATCATCGGCCGGTGCGTCGGAATGACAACACATTCGAGCCCGTAGATCTGCTGGAATTCGAAGGCTTCGGTGTCGGCCGTGCCGGTCATGCCGGCGAGCTTGCCGTACATGCGGAAGTAGTTCTGGAACGTGATCGAGGCGACGGTCTGGTTTTCCTCGCGTACCCGCACGTTCTCCTTGGCCTCCACCGCCTGGTGCAGACCATCCGACCAGCGCCGACCCGGCATCGTGCGACCGGTGAACTCATCGACGATGATGACCTCACCGTTGCGCACGATGTACTCGACATCGCGACGGTACAGCGCGTGAGCGCGGATCGCGGCGTTGAGGTGATGCATGAGACGGATGTTGGCGGGGTCGTACAGGCTCTGCCCTTCCTGCAGCAGGCCCGCCTGCAGGAACAGATGTTCGACGCGCTCGTGACCGGCGTCGGACAAAAACACCTGTTTGCCCTTCTCGTCGGCCCAGAAATCACCCTCGCCCTCCTCGCTCTCCTGCCGGCGCAAGCGCGGCACGAGTTCGTTGATGCGCAGGTACAGTTCGGTGCTCTCTTCGGCCGGGCCCGAGATGATCAGTGGCGTACGCGCTTCGTCGATCAGGATCGAGTCGACTTCGTCGACCACCGCAAAGGCGAGATCGCGTTGCATGCGATCCTCGATGCGGAAGGCAAGGTTGTCACGCAGGTAGTCGAAACCAAATTCGTTGTTGGTGCCGTAGGTGATGTCAGCGGCGTAAGCCGCCCGTTTTTCGTCGGGCGTCTGCCCGGCCTTGACGACACCTACGCTCATGCCGAGGAACTGATAGACCGGAGCCATCCAGTCGGCATCGCGCTGCGCCAGGTATTCATTGACGGTGACGATATGCGTGCCCTTGCCGGCCAGTGCATTGAGATAGGCAGGCAAGGTGGCGACCAGGGTTTTACCCTCACCCGTGCGCATCTCCGCGATGTTGCCGTCGTGCAGCACCATGCCACCGATCAATTGCACGTCGAAATGGCGCAGACCGATGGTGCGCGAAGCCGCCTCGCGTACGACGGCGAAGGCCTCAGGGAGCAGATCATCGAGCGACGCGCCCGTCGCCAGCTGTTCGCGGAACTGCTGGGTCTTCGCCTGAATGACTTGGTCGGCAACCGTACGGAAACCGGCTTCGAAGGCGTTGACCTTCTTGACGGTGCGGTTGTACTGGGCAACGAGCCGCTGATTGCGACTACCGAACAGACGGGACAGCCAATTGGCCACGAGTGCTCCGGGGACGGGCGAAAATAAACCCGGGATATTACAGCAAGCGCCCGGGGGCTAACGATTCAACGCTACGGGAACGAGGGTATGGGGCCGGGCCGCTGCGGTTTCAAGCCGGCAGTTGGTCGGCGCGTCCGGACGGACGCGCTGCTGGCCTCAGCGCGTCTGCAGATAGCGCATCGGATTGACGACCGACCCGTTTTTCTCCACCTCGAAGTGGACGTGCGTTCCGGTAGAGCGTCCCGTGCTGCCGATGACGGCGATCTCCTGATCCTTCTGCACGCTCTCGCCGACCCGCACGAGATTGCGTGAGTTGTGGCCGTAGCGGGTCAGGTACCCCGACGGATGGGTGATCTCGACAACGTTGCCGTAGCCATTCTTATAGCCTGAGAACGACACGGTGCCGGGTCCGACGGCGATGATCGGCGTGCCCGGCTTGCCGGCGAAATCGACGCCGGAGTGAAAAGCGCCCTGCCCAGTGAACGGGTCACTGCGGTAACCGAAGTGCGAGGAGATCCAGCCGCCGATGATGGGCAACCCACCCGGTTGGATGCGCTGGCCCAAATGGCGCGAAGACAGCAGGTTCTCCAGCACCATCAGTTGATTCTCACGATCTTCGAGTTGCGCTTCGAGCTGGCTCAGCTGGCTGTCCAGCTCGGGCATTTGCGCAGACCCACCCGCCGGCGCAGGCAGCGTCGTGTCGGGACCGCCCGCGGGAGGCACATGATCGAAGTCGAACTCGCCTCGATCCAGACCGGCGAGATCAGTCAGACGGCGGCCGAGCGCATCGAGGCGAATCATCTGCGCGTTGATCGACCCCACGCGCGCGGCCATGGCGTCGACCTTACCGTCGAACTGACTGCGCACGGCCTGCACATCGAGTTTCTGCCGCTCGACGGCCTGTGCCACCTGGGTCTGCGTGGAGCCCGCGAGAAAAACGCGTCCCACCAGAATGCCAAGCGCAAAAATACCGCAGACTGCCAGCACGGCCGGCCCGCCGAAAGCGAGCAGGTCCTGACGCCGGGTCAGGTCGACGTGGCGCGCTGAGCCCGTGCGACTAGAAATGATCTTTAACTGCATGATGATTCAGTCTTCTACCTTGCCCCAAAGCCCCGTCGCGGTTGGACACCCCTCCGGACCCCGGAGTTCAGCCCAAACGACGAGCCTACCTTCGGAAATACGGGAAGACGACGCTCGGCCTCTCAGTTTTCACTTAAAAGAGGCGTTCCGCCGTATCCTGCTTATCCTGAGCGCCGCTGCCCGAGCGGAGTGTTCCGACTCGGCAGAGCGCAGGCGGACTATGCGGCAAGTCGGGGTGCGCTGGCAATGAAAATCGACGGTTATTCACAAAAAATTAAAAATGACTGAGGATTTAAAGCGAATTTTAGGCGGTTTATCACCGGCGCTTGCCAAGCTCGAAAGTCGGGCAGCGGCGGTACAGAGCCTGACGGAGCGAGTCCGGCAGCAACTGCCCGAAAATCTGCGGGCCCATCTGGTATCCGCGGCGCGCCGGGACAGTGTCCTGACGCTGGTGGTTGACTCTGCCGCGTGGGCGACGCGGGTCCGCTACGCCGCTCGACAGCTGCAGGCGAGTCTAGAGGCACGAGGTGAACCGCCCATCAGCAAACTGAGCGTGAAAGTGCGGGCGTCTCAGGCCCAGTAAGAGCGGATCGCGTTGGGTCGCTATTGATAAGAGATCGGTGCCGCCGCGAGACTGTCAAACGAAACCGCTTCCCATGCCGACGCATCGGCCAGCAGCGCGCGCACCAATCGGTTGTTGAGTCCGTGACCGGACTTGTAACCCGAGAACTCGGCGATGAGCCCATGACCGGCCAGATACAAATCGCCGATCGCATCGAGCATCTTGTGCTTCACGAACTCATCAGCCAGACGCAAGCCGCCTTCGTTGAGGATGCGCTCATCGTCCAGCACGATGGCATTGTCCAGCGAGCCCCCAAGCGCCAGATTGCGCGAATGCAGGTACTCGAGATCCCGCAGAAACCCGAAAGTGCGCGCGCAACTGACCTGCTCGAGATAACTGGCGGTTGAGAACTCGAGGCTCGCGCTCTGCACGGCATTGCGCAACACGGGATGGTCGAACGCAATCTCGAAGTTGACCCGGAAACCCTCGTGCGGGTCGAAGCGGGCCCATTTGCCGTCCTCCTCGACCTGCACCGTCTTGCGAACACGGAGCAACCGCTTGGCTGCCGCCTGATGCACGATGCCCGCGGACTCGACGAGTGACACGAATTGCGCAGCGCTGCCGTCCATGATCGGCACTTCCGGACCAGTCAATTCGACGTCGAGGTTGTCGATGCCGAGGCCGGCGAGCGCCGATAGCAGGTGTTCAACCGTGGAGACCTTGGCCGGACCCCGTGCCAACACGGTGCCCATGGACGTCTCGACGACGTTTTCAACCCGCGCGGCGATGCGCACCGGCTCAGCAAGATCGGTGCGAACGAAGGTGATCCCCGCACCGGCGACCGCAGGGGTCAATCGCATCACGACTTCGCGGCCCGAATGCAAACCAACCCCGGAAGCGGTGACCGGCATCTGCAGCGTGCGTTGTCTCAGCATGTCGAGTCGGCATTGATCATCACGACATTTTAACACAGCGGCATGGGCCGCCCGAGCCGGCAGACTCCGCATCGACTCGCCTTTCACGGGTATCATCGCGGTCATACGACGCCTGCCGCACACCGCGCGCCACAGGGTGCTGACACAGGGCGGTGACCCAGCCCGGTGAGCCAGTCCGGTATGAGAAGGGAGCAGTGGATCAGGGCGGTGCTGCGCAGCACGGGCGAGCGGACGGTGGAGGATGACACGCGGATGGACAGCGGCAAGCATGAATCGACGAATGGCCAGGTGACCATGCAGCACGTGACGCAGCATTGGGCGGGTGCCAACCGCGCTGTGCTCGATACGGCACGCGCCCTGCTGGGTCGGGGACAATCTTTTGCGTTGGCCTTGGTCTTGCAGACCACCGGCTCGACCTATCGCAAGCCGGGAGCGCTGGCTTTGGTGGCCGATGACGGCCGACGGGTAGGCGTGATTTCAGGCGGCTGCCTCGAGAGCATGCTGGAGGAAGCGGCCGCCGCGGTGCTTGCCGCCGACGCGCCACGCACGCTCACCATCGATACGCGCACGGACGACGATCTGATCTTTGGATCGGGCTCCGGGTGCCGCGGTCAGATGCGCGTGTTGCTCTCACCAGTCCGACCGCAACGCCCCAACCCGCTGTACGACACCATCGATCATGCCGCGTCTGCCGGTTTGGCCCTGCAGTTGCAATTCGACGAGCGACACGCCCAAGACGGATCACATCTGGCCGCGGGTTTTGCCGGCGAGGCCTGCTCATTGCGGCTGTCGAGTCCCCGCCGCATTCTTTTGATTGGCGCAGGCCCTGAGTGCCTGCCGCTGCTGCGTTTCGCCAGCAGCCTAGGATGGCGAGTCACGCTGGTCGATCATCGCCCGGCAGTCCTGCAAACGGCAGCCGCCGAGGCGGACGTGAGTCTGCTCGCGCGTCCCGAGGCGGCACTGACACGGTTCGGTGAGCAGTCTTTCGATGCGGCGCTGGTGATGACGCACACGGCACAGGCCGATCTCGAGGCACTGCGAGCACTCGCGGTGCGCGATGAACCTTTCGTCGGTTTGCTCGGACCGGCCGCGCGACGAGATGAACTCCTGCAACAACTCGATGCCGCGCAGCGCGCAGCGCTGTTGCCGCGCCTGCATGCGCCGATCGGCATTCGACTCGGCGGTGACGGTCCGGAGCCGCTCGCACTGTCGATCGCTGCGGAACTGCAACGCCACTTCCACACGCCGCCGTGACAGGCACGGTGGCACGCCATGCCGCCATCGTGCTGGCGGCGGGCAGTTCAAGCCGGCTCGGTTATCCGAAGCAATTGTATGTCGTCGAGGGCGAACCGCTGGTGCGACGCGCGACGCGCGCAGCGCTGGCGACGAATCCGGCCGCTGTGCTGGTGGTGCTCGGAGCCCACGCCGATGCGGTGTACGCAGCGGTGGCAGACTTACCCGTGCAACGACTCGACTGCGCCGACTGGAGCGCAGGCATGGGTGCGACGCTGCGTGCGGGCGTACTGGCTGCGCCGCAGGACTGCGGCGGCGCGCTGGTGGTGCTCTGCGATCAGCATGGCCTCGATGCGGCACACCTGCAGTCACTGGTGAGGACGTGGCAGGCAACGCCTGAACGAGCGGTGGCAAGCGCTTACGCGGAGGTGGTCGGCGTCCCGGCGGTACTGCCACGCGGCTGGTTCGACGCCGTGCGCGAACTGACGGGGGACCGCGGAGCCCGTGACCTGCTGCGCAGCCGCGCCAGCAGCGTCACGACGGTCAGCGCGCCGCAGCTGGCATTCGATCTCGACCGGCCGGGCGACGAGCCTGGAGCATGAGGCTCGTCGCCGGCCGATGGTTTCAGTCTGCCTGACGACGCAGGAACGCCGGAATGTCGAGGTAAGACTCATCGCTGGAATCGACGCGCAGGTCGTCACCGACTGCGCGGCGGCGCCGCATGATCGCCGGGGTTTCGAGGTCAGAATAGTCGATGGCGCGACGGCCGCGACCACCCTGCACCACCGATACCGTCGGCGCACCGTTCGGCACCGAGCCACGCGCCATCATCTGACGGCCGATGCCGGTGGCGACCACAGTCACGCGGATCTGGTCGGTCATTTCAGGATCGATCACGTAGCCGACCACGACCGTCGCGTCCTCGGAAGCGTACTGCTTCACGGTGTCGCCGACGACATGGAACTCGCTGGTGCGCAGGTCGAGACCGGCGGTGACGTTGATGAGCAAGCCATGCGCACCGGACAGGTTGACGTCCTCGAGCAGCGGGCTGGAGATCGCAGCTTCCGCGGCAGCGCGTGCCCGATTCTCGCCGGTCGCCACACCCGAACCCATCATGGCCATGCCGGTCTCGGCCATCACGGTGCGGACGTCAGCAAAGTCCACGTTGATGAGACCCGGACGGGTGATCAACTCCGCGATGCCCTGCACCGCGCCCTGCAACACCTGGTTGGCCGACTTGAAGGCATCGAGCAGCGTGGTGTCACCACCCAGCACGGTGAGGAGCTTCTGGTTCGGAATCGTGATCAGCGAATCGACATACTTGCCAAGTTCGCCGATACCGCCGTCTGCCAGCGACATGCGCTTGCCGCCCTCCATCTCGAAGGGTTTGGTGACCACGGCCACGGTCAGGATGCCCAGTTCCTTGGCAACCTGCGCGACCACCGGCGCGGCACCCGTACCGGTACCGCCACCCATGCCAGCGGTGATGAAGATCATGTCGGAGCCGGCCAGCAGTTCCTCGATGCGCTCGCGGTCTTCCATGGCTGCCTGACGGCCGACTTCCGGATCCGCGCCGGCACCCAGACCCTTGGTGATGTTGGAGCCGATCTGCAGGCTCATCTTCACCTTGGAGTGCTTGAGGGCCTGGGCATCGGTATTGATGCACACGAAGTCGACACCTTCGATGCCTGAATTGACCATGTGCGTGACCGCATTGCCGCCGCCGCCGCCGACGCCGACCACCTTGATCACCGCGCCTTGATTCTCTGTGTCTGCAAGTACAAACATGTTTTTTTGCTCCGGTAACTAAATTATTTAGGACTCTCGAATCCCGGGATCCCCGCGATCCCGCGCTGCCTTCCCTTCCAATTCCTTCAGAAATTTCCTTGAAACCATGACTTCATCCGATCCACCACGCTGCGTACGCCGGCATTGACCGGCGCGACGCGGCCGCGACGCACGTAGTTCTCGCGGCCGAACAGCAGCAGGCCGACTCCAGTGGCATGCATCGGATTGCGCACGACGTCGACCAGACCACTGACTCCTTGCGGCATGCCTAGCCGCACGGGCGCGTGGAACACCTCTTCTGCGAGATCGATGACGCCTTCCATCTTGGAACTGCCGCCCGTGAGGACGATGCCCGCGGCAATCATCTGGTCGAACCCCGAGCGCGCGAGTTCATCGCGCACTCGCATGAAGATTTCCTCGTAGCGTGCCTCGACGACACTGGCGAGCGACTGTCGCATCAGACGCCGCGGCGGGCGGTCACCCACGCTCGGCACCTCGATGGTTTCATCGGGATTGGCCAGCTGGGAGAGCGCACAGGCGTACTTGACCTTGAGCTCCTCGGCGTGATGCGTCGGTGTGCGCAAGCTCTGCGCGATATCGCCCGTCACCATGTCGCCGGCGATGGGTATCACGGCCGTATGGCGGATAGCACCGCCGGAGAACACTGCGATATCGGTAGTGCCGCCACCGATGTCTATGAGACAGACGCCGAGTTCCTTTTCATCATCTGCCAGCACCGCATAGCTCGATGCAAGCTGTTCCAAAACGATGTCCTCGACCTCGAGGCCGCAGCGCTGCACGCACTTGACGATGTTCTGGGCCGCGCTCTCGGCACCGGTCACGATGTGCACCTTGGCCTCGAGGCGCACACCCGACATGCCGACCGGCTCGCGGATGCCGTCCTGGGCATCGATGATGAATTCCTGCGGCAGTATGTGCAGGATCTTCTGGTCAGCCGGGATGGCCACGGCGCGCGCGGCATCGATGACACGATCCACATCGCCCGCCGCCACCTCTTTGTCGCGGATCGCCACGATGCCGTGCGAGTTCAGGCTGCGCACGTGGCTGCCCGCAATGCCTGCGAATACCGAGTGGATCTCGCAGCCAGCCATCAGCTCGGCTTCCTCTACCGCGCGTTGGATGGACTGCACGGTGGAATCGATGTTGACCACCACGCCCTTCTTGAGACCGCGCGAGGGATGCGAACCGACACCGACCACCTCGATCGTACCGGCGGCAGTGAGTTCACCGACGATTGCCACGACCTTCGACGTGCCGATGTCGAGACCCACGATCAGGTTGCGTTCCGTCTTCTTAGGCATCGGGGGTTGCGTCCTCCTGCGGTGCGACGGCAAGTGCGGAACGCGCGTTCCAGCCGACGCTGAAACCATTGGTGTAGCGCATGTCGACGTAGTTGATCTCGGCGTTGCGCTTGGCCACCATCGGGGCAGCCAGGCGGATGAATCGTTCCAGACGGTCGCTCACCGCCTGACGTCCGAGTCGGACGGTGAGACCTTCGCCCACCTGGATCTGCCATGCGCCGCGCTGGTCGAGCCGCACGCCGGTCAGCCGCAGGCCGGCCTCCTGCAGGCGTCCCTGTGCCGAAAGGTACAGCTGCGCCACTGCGCTCTCCGAGCCCTCGGGCCCTTCGAGTAACGGCAACTCGGGTGGGACGTAACGTGCGTTGGGAATGAAGAGTTCGCCGCGCACGTTCAGCAGGCCGGCGTCGTTCCAGCGCGCTGCCGCAACCTGCTCGACCACCACGACCCGGATCGCATCCGGCCAGCGACGCGTCACGATCGCGCTGTCTACCCAGTCGATTTTCTCGACCCGGTCGCGGATGCGGCCAAGATCCACCGACGCCAGTCCGCCGCGCGCGACATCATTCACGGCACTCTCGATCTCAGGCGGGGAGACGCGCAGGAATTCGCCCTCGATCATGACGCGGCGGACCGGTCGATCGAGTGCCATGGTAAGCAGCAGCGCGACGAGAACAGCGCTCGCCAAAACGCCGCCCGCGATGGCAAGAGCCCGCCAGTGGATGCGCGCGACCCAGCCCGAGGATTCCTCGCGGGTGGTCCGGTTCCGATTTTTCTTGCGCCAAGGGAACATCGTGCTGCCCTCCTTCAAGCGTGTGTCCGCGACATACTGGTTTCCAGCACGCGCCAGACGAGTTCGTCGAATTCGATACCGAGTTGACGGGCCGCCTTGGGGACCAGCGAGTGGCTGGTCATGCCGGGTGCCGTGTTGACTTCGAGCAGCCATGGCCGACCCTGTCGGTCGCGCATGATGTCCACGCGTCCCCAACCACTGGCATCGACGGCGGTGAACGCAGCCAGCGCGAGATCCTGCAGTTCCTGCTCTGCCGCGCCTTCCAACCCGGGACAGAGGTACTGCGTGTCCTCAGCCACGTACTTCGCGTGATAGTCGTAGTACTCGCCGGCGGGGACGATGCGTATCGAGGGCAGGCCTTGGCTGCCCAGCACTCCGACAGTGAATTCCTCACCGACGATCAGCTGCTCCACGAGCAGTTGTCCCTCGTAGCGCGCGGCAAGTGCGATCGCAGCGGGCAGATCCGCCTCGTTGAAGCAACGGGTGATACCGACGCTCGATCCCTCGCACGCCGGTTTGACGATGACTGGCAGACCCAGTCCATGCGCCGCCGCAACGACGTCCTCGCCCCGTTGCAGGCTGATGAACCGCGGGGTCGGCAGGCCGACCGATTGCCAGACCTGCTTGGTGCGGATTTTGTCCATCGACAGCGCGGAGCCCAGCACACCCGAGCCCGTATAAGGCACGCCGAGAGACTCGAGCAGGCCTTGCAGTACGCCGTCCTCACCACCGCCATGGCTGCCGTGCAGGATGTTGAAGACTCGGTCATAGCGGCGACCGGCCGGGTCGGTCAAAGCCTGCAGCAACTGCGGAATGCCGTCGACCGGCGCGGCATGCACACCGCGACGCTGCAGTGCCTGCAACACGTTGCGACCGGAGTCGAGCGAGACCTCGCGTTCGGATGAGGTGCCGCCGAGCAGGACTGCGACACGGCCGAAGGCGGCGGGATCGGTCACGCGAACCGGTTGGGTCATGAGTGAGCCCCCCGTGTTGCGACGGCGCCAGCCAAGCGCTGCGGCAGTTCGTGCGCGGCGGTACTGATGCTGCCGGCACCCATCATCAGAATGACGTCACCATCGTGCATCACCGCCGCGATCGCCTCCGGCAGTTCCTCCAAACCCTTGAGCAGCACCGGCTCGACACGGCCACGCGAACGGATGGCCCGACACAAGGCCTTACCATCGGCATCGCGGATCGGTTCTTCTCCCGCTGCGTACACCTCGGTAACGAAGAGCGTGTCTGCCGCGGCCAGCACGTGGGCAAACTCATCGAGCAGATCGCGCGTGCGCGTGTACCGGTGCGGCTGAAACACCAGCACCACTCGCCGGTCAGGCCAGCCCTGCCGCACGGCCTCGACCGTAGCAGCCACTTCGGTGGGGTGATGGCCGTAATCATCGATGACCGTGACCCGACCCAGCGCCGTCTCAACCTCGCCGGTCACCTGCAAGCGTCGGTCAATTCCCTGAAAACCCGCGAGTGCTCGCTGGATGGCGGCATCCTCGATCTCAAGTTCAGTCGCGACGGCGATGGCGGCCAGCGCATTGAGAACGTTATGCCGACCCGGCAGATTGAGCGTGATGCGCAGCGGCGCGGAGGCGCGCGGACGCAGCACGTCGAAAGTCGAGCGCGGCCCGGTGCGCACCAGATTCACGGCACGGATATCAGCACTCTCATCGAACCCATAGGTCACATAGGGCCGACCAATCTGACCGATCAGTTCACGAGCATTGGCATCGTCATCACAGACCACCGCCAATCCATAAAACGGCAGGTTGTGCAGAAATTCGACGAAGGAATGCTTCAGGCGCGCGAAATCACCGCCGTGGGTACCCAGATGATCGGCATCGACGTTGGTGACGATGGAAATCATCGGCTGCAGGTGCAGAAACGAGGCATCGCTCTCATCAGCCTCAGCGACCAGATAGCGTCCCGCGCCCAGCCTTGCATTGCTGGCGGCGCTCTTGAGGCGACCACCGATGACGAAGGTTGGATCCTCGCCGCCCTCGGCAAGCACACTCGCGACCAGACTCGTCGTGGTGGTCTTACCGTGCGTGCCGGCCACCGCGATCGAATAGCGAAACCGCATGAGTTCTCCGAGCATCTCGGCGCGTTGCACCACCGGCACGCGTGATGCGAGGGCGGCGGCAACCTCGGGGTTCCCGGCATCGATCGCACTCGACACGACCACCACATCGGCATTGGCAACGTTTTCCGCATGATGGCCGATCATGACGCGCACGCCGAGTTGCTCGAGACGTACCGCGGCATCGCCGCGACGCAGATCCGATCCCTGAACCGTGTAGCCGAGATTGAGCAGCACCTCAGCGATCCCACTCATACCGCTGCCGCCGATGCCGACGAAGTGGATCGTGTTGATGCGGCGCATCCGGTCTTTCATGACACGCCTCCCGCCGCCGCTTCGCACGCATCCGCCAGCCGCTCGTCCGCATCCGTGATCGCCGTAGCCCGCGCCGCCTGCGCCATGGCCGTCAGCCGGGGGCGCCCCGCCTGGACGAGGGTACGCAATTGCGTGGCGAGCGAACCCGGAGTGAGCGTGCTCTCCGGCATCAGCAACGCGCCGCCGGCCTTGACGATGAACTCGGCGTTGCGCGTCTGATGGTCGTCAACGGCGGCGGGAAACGGCACTAGAATGGCGGGCAACCCGACGGCAGCCAGTTCAGCGACGGTCAATGCACCTGCGCGGCAGACCGCGAGATCGGCCCACCCATAGGCGCCTGCCATATCGTCAATGAAAGGCCGCACGTCAGCTTCGATGCCGCGTGCCCGGTAGGCAGTCACAACCTCATCGAGACCTCGCTGCCCGGTCTGATGCAGGATGTCCGGTCGCAAGTCTGCCGGCAGTTCGGCCACTGCGGCAGGCACCACGGCGTTGAGACGCTGGGCACCCTGACTGCCGCCGACCACCAGCAGGCGTATGCGACCCGCGCGGCCCGCATAACGTCGCTCCGGCACGGCGACGGATGCGATCTCAGGACGGACCGGATTGCCGACGCGTTGCGCGTGGACGCTGCCACCGAAACTGTTGGGGAAACCTTCCAACACCCGGTCTGCCAGGCGGGCGAGCAGGCGGTTGGTCATCCCGGCCACGGCATTTTGTTCGTGAACCACCAGCGGACGACCGAGCAGCCACGCAGCGAGTCCACCGGGACCTGAGGCGAATCCGCCCGCACCGAGCACCACCTGCGGAGCGTGACGCCGCACGGCACGCAGGGCCTGCAGTAACGCCTTGACGAGACGAAAAGGAGCGAGGGCCAAGGTCAGCGCGCCCTTGCCACGCAGGCCGCCAACGCTCAGCCATTCCACCGGAATGCCTTCAGCGGGCACGAGTCGCGCTTCGATACCCTGCCGCGTGCCGAGCCAGACGATGTCGAAACCGCGGCGGCGCAGCACACGGGCAGTAGCAAGCGCGGGGAACACGTGCCCACCGGTACCGCCCGCCATGACCAGTGCCACTTTACCCGTCACGTGCGGCGCCCCTCGCGCTGCACGGCGCCACCGCGGCCAGCACTGCTGACCTCGTGATTGATACGCAGCAGGACGCCGACCCAACCGAGAGTGACCAGCATGCTGCTGCCACCGTAACTCAGCAGCGGCAGCGTCAGACCCTTGGTGGGCAGCAAGCCCATGTTGACGCCGATATTCACGAAGGCCTGCAGACCAAACCAGATACCGATCGCGGCAGCCATGTAGGACTGGAACGGGAGGCTCGCGGCAGCCGCGTCCCGCGAGATCCTCATGGCACGCCAGACCAGCAGGGCAAACAGAGTGATGACGACCAGCACGCCCGCGAAACCAAATTCCTCAGCGAGAACCGCAAAGATGAAATCAGTGTGCGATTCGGGCAGGTAGAACAGCTTCTGTACGCTGGAGCCGAGACCGACCCCGATCCATTCGCCGCGACCGATGGCAATCAGTGACTGCACGAGCTGGAAGCCCGAATCGAACGGGTCACGCCACGGGTCCAGGAAACCGACCAGACGGCGTAACCGGTAGTCCGAGGTCACCGCGAGCAAGCCCAGCCCACAGGCGCCAAGCGCAGCGGGAATGAACACGTGGTGCAGACGGGCGCCGGCGATGAACAGCACGCCGAGCCCGGTAGCGAAAAGCACCGTGGTCGCACCGAAATCAGGTTCCGCCAGCAGCAGTACCGCCGCGGCCAACAGCACGCCGACAGGCAAAATGAAGCCGCGGAAGGTCGAGCGAAGCTCGTCGGCGCGTCGCACGGCGTAACTGCACACATAGGTGAGAATCAACACGCGCGCGAGTTCGGAGACCTGAAAGTTCATCACGCCGAGCCGCAGCCAGCGCCGACTGCCGTTTACTCGGGCGCCGATGCCCGGCACCAATACCAGCAGCAGCAGCAGGAACGCCGCCAACAACAAATACGGCGAATACCTTTCCCATACCCGCAGCGGGACAGCCAATCCGATCAGCCCCGCAACCAGGCCGAGACAGACGTAAACGATTTGCCGCTGGAAATAGTAAAGCGCGTGGCCTGTCTCCTTCTCCGCGATGCCCACGGATGCAGAGGCAACCATCACGAGACCGATCAGCAACAGGGCCGAGACGGTACCGATCACCCAACCATCGAGTACCAGCGTGCGCGGCTGACCGGTCGAGCGAGCATAGGACATGGTTGCGGCAGACGTTGTCATGCGGACAGACTCCTCGCCGCTGCGGCGAAATCCTCGCCTCGGTGCGCATAATCCCGGTACATGTCAAAGCTGGCGCACGCGGGCGACAACAGAACGGTATCGCCGGGACGGGCAACGGCCCGTGCGGCGCGTACCGCCGACAGCATGTCGGCAGCGGACTCGACGGTGCACGCACCGTCGATCGCCTGGGCGATTCGTGGCGCATCGCGGCCGATGAGTACGGCATGACGGACCTTGCCGCGGAACGCCTCGCGCAACGGACTGAAGTCCTGCCCCTTGCCGTCGCCACCCGCGATGACCACCACCGGACCGTGCGTACCGGCCACGGCCGCCAGCGTCGCTCCGACATTGGTGCCTTTGGAGTCGTTGACAAAGTGGATACCAGCCACTTCCACGACCCACTGCGAACGGTGCGGCAGACCTGCGAACGAACGCAACGCGGCAAGTGCGGCGCTGCCATCGATCTGTAACGCCTCGCACATGGCGAGTGCGGCCATGGCGTTGGCTGCATTGTGCAGCCCCTGTATGCGCATGTCGGACAGCGGCAGCAGCGATTGACCGTGACGCAAGATCACGGGCTCATCGTCCTGCCGCAGACTGTAGTCCGCCCGAGTGTCGCTCAGGCTGAACGAGATGACCCGCTGCCCGGTCGCCGGCATCGCACGCACGAGCGGATCATCGACGTTGATCACGGCCGTAGCGCACCCGTCGAGGATCCTCGCCTTGGCGCCGGCATAGTCAGCCACGGTGTCGTAGCGATCCATGTGATCGGGCGTCACGTTGAGAACGGTCGCAGCCGCAGCGCGCAGCGAAGCGGTGGTCTCCAACTGAAAGCTAGAGAGCTCCAGCACGTACAGTTCGGGCGTCGGCTTAGCGAGCAGATCCAGCGCCGGTTCGCCAAGATTACCGCCAGCCAGCGCAGTGCGCCCCGCGGCGTTGGCAAGCGCGGCGACCAGCGTGGTCACGGTGCTCTTGCCATTGGTGCCGGTCACTGCCGCAATCGGCGCGCGGGCCTCCCGCGCAAAGATCTCTATGTCTCCGACGATGGGCAGTCCACGCTGCTGCGCGGCGACGACGATTGGTTCGCGCAGGGAAAGCCCGGGCGAGATCACGACATGACTCATCCCGCCGAGGAGATGCGGGTCGAATGCGCCGGTGATCAGTTCAGCATCGGGCACCTGCTCGCGCAAACTGCTCACGCCCGGCGGCGTCGCGCGCGTATCGGCGACGCGCACTCTCACGCCCTTGCCCGCCAGATAGCGGGCACAGGACACGCCGGTGCGGCCGAGCCCCAGCACCAGCGCGCGACTACCGGCCTCCAGCGGCAGACTGATTGGATCAGACTGATTCATCGCAATTTCAAAGTTGCCAGACCGAGCAGGACCAGCACGACCGTGATGATCCAAAAGCGGACGATCACCTTCGGCTCAGCCCAACCCTTGAGTTCGAAGTGGTGATGGATCGGGGCCATCTTGAAGATGCGCTTGCCGCGCAGCTTGTATGAACCGACCTGCAGAATGACGGAGACGGTCTCCATCACGAACACGCCGCCCATGATGAACAGCACGATCTCCTGTCGCACCACGACGGCGATCACACCGAGCGCGGCGCCGAGCGCCAGCGCACCGATGTCGCCCATGAACACCTGCGCGGGATAGGTGTTGAACCACAGAAAACCAAGTCCCGCACCGAAAATGGCGGCGCAGACGACCAGCAGTTCGCCGCTGCCCGCGATGTAGGGAATGCCGAGATAATTTGCGAACAAGACATTGCCTGACGCATAGGCGAACACGCCAAGCGCACCCGCCACCAGCACCGACGGCATGATTGCAAGACCATCCAGACCATCGGTCAGGTTCACCGCATTGCTGGATCCAACGATCACGAAGTAGGTCAACGGCACGAACAGTACACCGAGAGGGATCAGGAAATGCTTGAAGAACGGCACATAGAGTGTGGTCTCGGCGGGCGACTGGGCCGTGAGGTACAGCGCCAGCGCCGCGGCCAGCCCCGCCACCGACTGCCAGAAGTATTTGTAGCGGGCAATCAGCCCACGTGAGTTGCCGACCACCAGCTTCAGATAGTCGTCGAGGAAGCCGATCAGGCCAAAGGCCACGGTCACCGCGAGCACGATCCAGAGAAACCGGTTGCGCAGGTCTGCCCACAGCAACGAGGCAACGACGATGGCAACCAGAATCAACAGCCCACCCATGGTGGGCGTACCCGCTTTGCTGAGGTGTGCCTGCGGACCATCGGCACGCACACGCTGTCCCACCTGATGCTCGGCAAGTTTGCGGATCATGACCGGACCGACGAGCAACGAGATCGCAAGCGCCGTGAGCGCAGCCAGAATGGCCCGCAGCGTCAGATAGTTGAAAACGCGGAACGAGGGATTGAACTGAATCAGCCATTCGGCCAGCAGGCGCAGCATGTCTAGTGAACTCCAGCGGCAGACGGCGCCGTATCCAGGCCAGTTGAATCAGGCGGGCAGAGTGCCGCAATGACGCGCTCGAGACGGTTCGCGCGCGAGCCTTTCACCAGCACCGTCACGTCCGGGCCGAGATCCTCACGCACGGCGTCGGCCAGTTCGTCGACATTGACATGCCAGTGGGCGCCCTCGCCAAAAGCGGTTACCGCATGTCGTGACAGTTCACCGACCGCGTGCAGGCGCCGAATACCGTGGGTACGCGCGAACTCACCGATCTGCGCATGCAAATGCGCTGCATCGGGGCCGAGTTCGAGCATTTCGCCAAGCATCAGCCATCGCTCGCCGGGGGCATTCCCGAGCGCGAGTATGCCGGCACGCACGGAACCCGGATTGGCGTTATAGGCATCGTCGATGAGGCGGGCGCCGCCTCGTGTACTGCGCGTCTGCAGTCGGCCCGCTACGGGTCGCATCGACTCGAGGCCTTGCACTATGGCAACCAGCGTTGCGCCTGCAGCGAGGGCCGCCGCCGCGGCAGCCAACGCGTTCATTACGTTGTGCTCGCCGGCGAGGTGCAGCGTGACGGGCGCCACGCCGAGCGGGGTATGCAAATCGAACCGCGTGACAAAGCCCGCTGCGTCGCCCGGCGTCAGCTCGATGGCAGTGGCGCGGACATCTGCCTGTTCGCGGACGCCGAAAGTGACCACGCGACCGGCCGCACGCGCCATGCCGTGCCACAGGGCTGCATAACGATCATCGGCATTGATGACAGCGATGTTTTCCAGACGCAGGGCGGCAAACATCTCACCCTTGCCGTGCGCAACACCCTCCATACCACCAAACCCCTCGAGATGCGCGGGCCCGGCATTGATGACCAGCCCGACGTCCGGCAGGGCGAGCGCCGCCAGATGCGCGATCTCGCCACGATGATTCGCGCCCATCTCGATGACCGCATACTGGTGGGTGGGTTCGAGTCGACACAACGTCAGCGGTACGCCAATGTGGTTGTTGAGGTTGCCCTGGGTCACCAGACATGAACCCATGCGCGCGAGTATCGCCCCGAGCATCTCCTTGACCGTAGTTTTGCCGTTACTGCCTGTGACACCGACCACGCGACAGCCACAGGCTCGACGCCAGGCACTCGCGTAGGCGGCCAACCCCTGCAGCGGATCGGAGACGATCACCTGCGTGATGGGCGCCTCGACGGGATGACCCACCAGCGCGGCGATCGCACCACGCGAGGCGGCCTCGGCCACGAAATCATGCCCATCGAAGCGTTCGCCGCGCAGCGCGACGAACAAGGCGCCGGGCTGGATCTGCCGCGTATCCGTGGTAACGAGGTCAAACGGTGCATTGTCGCCGCGCACCACGCCTGCTGCGACACGCGCAAGCGTCGCCGTATCGCGCGCCATCACGCCGCCACCCCGAGCGTGTCGCGCACGACATCCTGATCGCTGAACGGGCGTACTTCCTGACCGATGATCTGGTAATCCTCGTGCCCCTTGCCGGCAACTACGACCACATCACCCGGCCTAGCCTCCTCCAGCGCGCTGCGAATCGCATCGGCGCGATCCGCGATCACGAGTGCGTCGTCCGGGCGTGCCATGCCCCGCAGAATTTGTTCGATGATGTCCGCAGAGGTCTCGGTGCGCGGATTGTCATCAGTGACGATCACGCTGTCGGCGAAGTCCTCGGCGACCGATCCCATCAAAGGACGCTTGCCTTGGTCACGATCACCGCCACAGCCAAAGACGCAATACAGTCGGCCGCGAGCATGCGCGCGCGCCGCGTCGAGCACTTTTGCAAGAGCGTCTGGCGTATGTGCATAGTCAACCAATACCAGCGGACGATCACCACCGCCAAAGGCCTGCATGCGCCCGGGCGGTGGCAGGCATTGCGCGAGCGCGACCAGCGCGCGCTGCAGCGGTACCTGCCACGACAGCAGCACGCCCAGCACGGCGAGCAGATTTTCGGCGTTGAAATCACCGATCAGACGTGAGCGCAACACACCTGCACCCCAGCGCGTTGCAACCTGCAGCGTGAGTCCCGTCGCCGTGGTTCGCATCTCAGTCAGACGGATCCAACCCTCATCCGGCTCGGCCCAGACCTCGTTGGATGTCGTGAAGAGAATCTTCTCGACGGCGGGATCGAGCCGGCTGGCGAGCGCCCGACCAAAGGCGTCGCGGACGTTGATGACGGCGGCCCGCAGACCGGGCGTGCGAAACAGCAGCGCCTTGGCATCACCATAGGCTTCGAGCGTGCCGTGGTAATCCAGGTGATCGCGCGTAAGATTGGTGAACACGGCCGTGTCGAACCGTACATTCGCGACGCGGGCCTGATCGAGCGCGTGCGATGAGACCTCCATCGCGAAGGTGCTCGCTCCCGCATCACGTGCCGCGGCAAGGCGACGGTGCACCGTCACCGCATCGGGCGTCGTCAGTCCCGCAGCCATCAGCGTGCCTGGCCGCCCAAAGCCGAGTGTCCCGAGGTAGGCGCTGCGCAAGCCGAGCAAATCAGCCGCCTGCGCCAGCAGGTAGGCACACGTCGTTTTGCCGTTGGTGCCGGTGATACCAGCGACGCGCAGATCCGCCGACGGCGTGCGGAAGAATCGATCGGCGAGTTCCCCCGTCCGACGACCGAGATTCGGGATGGCAATCGCCGGCACGTCCGGTGGCAACGCCGGCAATTCGATACCGGACACCGGCTCCCACAGCACGGCACCGGCACCCTGCTCCAACGCAGCTGCGACGTACGCCAGCCCGTGGGTGGTTCGACCAGCGGAAGCGATGAAGGCCGATCCATGAGTCACGGAGCGACTGTCCTGCGCCAGATCCGTCACGCGCAGGTCCGGCGCAACCACGTCGAAGCCGTCGAGCAGCCGCTGCAGGGACATGCCATAGGTTGCCGACGGGTTGACAGCGACCGACGACCTCACCATGGGTTCTGCGCCTGTACCAGCGTGGTTGCCGGGACGCTGCTCAGATCATCCGGTGCGATCGCCATCATGCGCAGGGCACCGGACATCACTGCCGCGAAAACCGGCGCCGACACATCGCCGCCATAGAATTCGCCCGCGCTCGGCTCCTCGATGATCACCACGCAGGCGAGGCGTGGCTGGCTGGCCGGCACGACGCCGCCGAAGATCGCCATGTACTTGTTCTGCGAATAGCCGCCAGCCTCGGATGCCTTCCATGCGGTGCCGGTCTTGCCGGAGACCTGATAACCCATGATCGCCGCGCGGCGGGCCGTGCCCTCGTCGCTCACCACGCTCTCGAGCATGCTGACCACTTCTTTGGCTATGCCAGGCTTGAAGACGCGTACACCCTCGGGGGCAGTCTCGACCTTGCGCAGACTGATCGGCCGTCGTATGCCGTCACCCCCCATGATTGCGTAGGCCTGCGCCAACTGCAGGGGCGTGACGGACAGACCGTAGCCGTAGGACATGACTGCTTGCTGGATGGGCCGCCAATGCTCGGGGCCGGACAGAATCCCAGCGGACTCACCCGGGAAACCCGAACCCGTCACCCGGCCGAAACCGAGTCGGTCGAACGTCTGCCACATCTGCTCGGGTTTGAGCTTCATGCCGATCTTGACCATGCCGACGTTGCTCGACTTGGCAAGCACGGTCGTGACATCGATCGTGCCGAGATTGTGCTTGTCCTTGATGGTCTTGATGCCGACCTGCAAAAGGCCCGGAGAGGTATCGATCAGCGTGTCGCGGTGCAGCCGCCCCGCCTCCATGCTGGTAGCGACGACGAAGGGCTTGATGCTGGAACCCGGCTCGATGAAGTCGTTGGTCGCGCGGTTGCGGTAGCGTGATGGCAGATACTGCTCACGGTCGTTGGGATTGAATGCAGGTTGGTTCACCATCGCCAGCACTTCGCCAGAGGCGATGTCGATCACGACCAGCGAGCCGGACTTCGCGCGATTGGCGACCACGGCAGCCTTCAGTTCACGGTAAGCAAGATACTGCAGGCGCAGGTCGATACTGGTCTGCAGATCCTTGCCTGGCCGGGCCTCCCGGATGCGCTCGATGTCCTCGATGGTGCGACCGAGACTGTCACGCAGGACGCGCTTGGCGCCCGGCTCGCCCGCGAGCCATTGATCGAAGGCCAATTCGAGACCTTCCTGACCGATGTCGTCGACGTTGGTGAAACCGAGCAGATGCCCGGTCACTTCACCTGCCGGATAGTAGCGGCGGTACTCTCGCAGCGTGTCCACGCCAGGGATGTTCAGCGCCTTGACCTTGGCGGCATCGACCGGACGCATGTGACGGACCAGATAGATGAATTCCTTGTCGAGACTGCTGGTGACACGCCGCTTCAGCCACTCGGGATCGCGATCGAGCGCCTTGGCCAGCTTGGGGAACACATCCTGCGGCGCAGTGGCGAGCTTGCGCGGATCGGCCCAGACCGTATCGACCGGCGTACTGACGGCGAGCGCTTCGCCGTTACGGTCGACGATCATGCCGCGATTCGCCGAAAGCTTGGCCACACGCACCATGCGCGCGTCGCCCTGGCGCTCGAGGAAGTCCTGATTGATGACCTGCAGATAGACCGCGCGTGCGAGCAGCGCGGCGCCACCGATGCCGAGCATGCCGAGCACGAACCACTGCCGCCACGCGGGGGGCGCACCGGATTCGTCGCGACGATTTCGATCCTTGATCATGGCTGCACGATCCGCATGTCCGCGGTCTGCGGGATCAGCATGCGCAGGTCGTCGCGGGCCACCTGTTCCACGCGGCCGTGCGTTGCCCAGGTGCTCTGCTCCAACTGCAGCTGACCCCACTCGATGTCGAGATCATCGCGGCGGTGAGTCAGCCGCTGCAGTTCGTCGAAATTGTGCCGCACGACGTGCTTGCTGTAGATCACGCCCACCGCAGACAGCAGCGCACAACCCCACAACGCAGCCACGAGCAGACGCAACCCACGAACGCTCATGCCGCCAGCCTCTCGGCGACGCGCAGCACTGAGCTGCGGGCACGCGAATTACGCTGCAACTCGTCCTCTGTCGGCGTCACGGCCGCACCGATACGCCGCAGACGTGGTCTGGCATGGGCGGGAATATTCGGCAGCCCGGCGTAGACCGGGTCGCCCTGCTCCTCGCGACGGATGAAGCGCTTGACGATGCGGTCCTCGAGGGAATGAAAGCTGATGACGCACAGACGACCACCCGGGCTCAGCAAGCGCACGGCCTGAGGCAGTGCCTGCTCGAGCGCTGCGAGTTCGCCGTTGATGTGGATGCGGATGGCCTGAAAGGTCCGCGTGGCGGGGTGCTTACCCGGCTCGCGGGTCGGCACCGCGGCAGCCACGAGTTCGGCGAGCTGCGCGGTACGCGTGATCGGTGCGCCTGTGCGCGACTCGACGATGCGACGCGCAATGCGTCGGGCGAAACGCTCCTCGCCGAGCGTGCGGAGCACCTCGGCGATGTCACCCTCGCTGGCGCGGGCCAGCCACTGGGCCGCCGATTGCCCTGACTCGTTGTCCATCCGCATGTCGAGCGGTCCATCACGCATGAAACTGAAGCCTCGTTCCGCCTCATCGAGCTGCGGAGAAGACACGCCGAGATCCATCAGCACGCCTTGCAGCTCTCCCTCCAAACCCGCCGTCCGGACCAACCCTTCGAGTTGACCAAACGATCCTTGCAGTAGCGTCAACCGCCGCTCACCGCAAAATCGCTCGCGGCCCGCAGCAATGGCTGCCGGGTCGCGATCGATCGCATACACATGACCCATCGGACCGAGGGCACTGAGCAGCGCCGCGGTGTGCCCGCCCCGACCGAAGGTCGCATCGCAATACCGTCCGTCCACCTGCGGCTGGAGCCCGGCCAGCGCTTCCTCGAGAAGCACCGGCGTGTGATCCGCCACCGGCGTCAGACCTACAACGACAGCTGCTCGAGCTCGGCAGGCAAGTCGCCCGTCTCCTCGCCCGCCTGCAGCCAAGTGTCACGACGCTCGTTCCAGTGCATCTCGTCCCACAGTTCGAAACGGCTGCCTTGCCCAATCAACATCGCCTGCCGGGTCAGTCCCGCGTACTCGCGCAGCTTCGGCGGCACCAGTACCCGGCCGTGTGAATCGAGTTCCAGATCCGTTGCGTGCCCGACCATGAGCCGCTGCAGTCGCCGGGCCTGCGGGTTGAGCGTCGGCAAGCGCATCAGCTTGCGTTCGATCTCCTCCCAGTCAGGCAGCGGGTAAATCAGCAGGCACTTGTCACTGCGGTCGACAGTCGCCACCAGCCGACCCTCGCTGCGCTCCACCAGGGTGTCCCGGTAGCGCGCCGGCATGGCCAGCCGACCTTTGGTGTCGAGGGTGACTTTGTTGGCTCCGCGAAACATTTCGGCTGCTTTACGGGCGACTAGCCCATTTCATCCCACTTTTTCCCACTCCCCGCCACTATAGGGGGAGCCGAATCGTGACGTCAACGGTTCGAGACGAAATTTCCTGAGCACTGACAGCGACTTAGCTAGCATCCGACCGCTCTTGATAGGGGCGGCCCAAGGTCATTTCCAGATGAATCAATCAGTTATCTGGGTTTTCTTGATTTGGAGTCATGTTGAGACTCCGGTGGGAAATGACGCCCGGCAAGGACGGCAGCCAGTGGATCGAGTGGCGATAGGTAAAAACCGAGGGTTCACGCCGGCTCACAAGGGTGGGACGCGTCGATGGCCGCGCTACCGGGGTCGCAGGACCGCTTGCGGGGATGCCGTGGGAGATTGTGGGATGCGGGGTGGTTCAGCGTACGAGAGGCGACTCAGGCCACCCTCCCCGGCGGTGCGCCGCCGGGGCCCGATCAGGGAGTCGGCCGATAAGCCGGGTTCTGTCGGGGACAATCATCCATCTGGGACGCACGTCACCGTGCGCCTCGAGCGACCTACCCGGAAGCCCCTGCGGGCCACAGGAACGAACCCGAGGGTTCGCATGCTTCCCTATTTGGTCTTGCTCCAAGTGGGGTTTGCCGTGCCGCCGAATGTTGCCACCGGCGCGGTGCGCTCTTACCGCACCCTTTCACCCTTACCTGCCGACCACTTGCGCAGCCGACATCGGCGGTTTGCTTTCTGTTGCACTTTCCGTGGGCTCACGCCCCCCAGGCGTTACCTGGCACTTTGCCCTGCGGAGCCCGGACTTTCCTCTGCAAATTGCGCAGCGATTGCCTGGCCGACTCCCGTGCTGATTGTAGCGCTAAGCGTCCTTGTCCGCTGTTGCGTTGATCTCCAACGCACGGGCATACAGGTCGTTGCGGCCCCGCCCTGTGATTCGAGCAGCCAGCCGCACGGCCTGCGATACCGGCAATTCGCTGAGCAAGGCCCGCAGTACGGCACCGGCGTTGGCGGTCTGGGCAGGGTCATCGGCGACGGGTGCAGCACCTGCCACCAGCAGCACGATTTCACCACGCGCCATATCCGTATCGACGGCCAGTCGCGCGCGCAGTTGCGCGAGCGTGCCGCGATAGACGGTCTCGAATTTCTTGGTGATCTCGCGCGCGATCACCGCCTCGCGTGCACCGCCGAATGCCTGCTCGAGATCCTCGAGACATTCTGCGAGCCGGTGCGGCGCCTCGAGGAAAATCAGCGTGCGCACCTCCGCAACGAGTGCGGCGAGCGAGCGACGGCGTGCTGCAGCTCGGGCTGGCAGGAATCCCTCGAACGCAAAACGCTCGGCCGACAGCCCACTGATCGACAATGCAGCGATCGGGGCGCACGGCCCGGGAATGGCGATCACTTCGATGCCAGCCCGCGCAGCGGCAGCGACCAGCACAGCACCCGGGTCGCTCAGCAGCGGCGTGCCCGCATCGCTCACCAGCGCCATGCGTGCGCCACTGCCGAGGCGCGCCACGAGGTCTTCGACGCGCGACCTCTCGTTGTGTTCGTGCAGGGATTCGATTCCGCCATTGCGCGCGATACCACTGGCATACAGCAGCTGCTGCGTATGACGGGTATCCTCCGCAAGCAGTATCTGCGCATCGCGCAATACGGCGGCAGCACGCGGGCTCAGATCCTGCAGGTTGCCGATGGGCGTGGCGACCACGAACAGTGCGCCCGCGCCCGAGCTGACGCTAGAATCCGCTTTGTCTGAGCTCACATTACATCTCCCCGGATCACGGCCATGCTGCACGTTGGATTCCTTGCCGCGCAAGTGCGCGTCTCGCTGGCTTTGATTGCGGTCGGCGTGCTCGCGCTCGCGACCCCACCACGCGCCGCGTTGGCGGCAGCATCGGGCGGCGAACCTCCCGCAACGCGGGCCGATGGGCCATCTGAACCGGCCGAAGCCACCGTCAGCGCGGCAGCCGGGTCGGCAAGTGAAGCGGCACCCCCGGCCGTCACACTCGCCGTGCTGTTGCCGTTGTCGGGCAAACAGCAGCGGGCTGCGGTCGCGGTACGCGATGGCTTGCTGGCCGCGTGGCTGTCCACACCGCCCTCCACTCGACCGCGGTTACGCATCCTCGACAGCGAGGGCAATGCGGCAGGAGCGTATCGCAGTGCGATCGCAGACGGTGCCAATGCAGTGATCGGACCGTTGCTGCGCGAGGAGGTCGCAACCATCGCGACGCAGCAAATCACTGTCCCGACGCTCGTACTCAATTCACTCCCAGGCGGCTCACTGCCCGGCGCTGCGGGTCAGCCGTTCCTGTATCAGTTTGCGCTCGATCCTGAACAGGAGGCACGGGCCGCTGCGCAGCGCATCAGCGCCGACGGACACACCCGTGGGATTGCGTTGTTTCCCGACTCGGCATGGGGACGGCGCATCGAAGCCGCTTTTACCGCGCAACTGCAGGCCTCGGGCACCACCCTCCTGACCGCGACCCAATACTACGACCCGGCCGCGAAGGATTTCTCAGCCCCGCTGCAGGCCGTACTCGGTCGACATGCAGGGGCAGCAACGACACCGGCTGTCCCAGCGACCGGATCCGACAGCCCCCAATTCGCTTTCGTCGCCGCAACCGCACAGACCGCACGCGCCTTGAAGCCGCAGTTGCGTTTCCAAATGTCCTATGAGCTCCCCCTGTATGCCACCAGCGATGCCTGGGACCCCAGCGTGCGCGCAGCAGCGGACATGGATGGCCTGATTTATCCGGAAATCCCCTGGGTGCTCTACGCGGGACAGGGGGCCGGTGAATTGTGGGATGCAGTGCAATCGACGTGGGCAACGGAGAGTCGCGGTCGGCTGCGCCTCTACGCCTTCGGATACGACGCGTATCACCTCGCCGACGGTCTGCTCGGCAGCGTTCGCACGGTGGGTCTGCCCGGACTGACAGGCGGCCTTGAAGCGGGCAGCGACGGCCGGATTCGGCGCGCGATCGAGTTCGCACGTATCGAGGGCGGTAAGCCGCAACCCGCGGGCAACGGGGTGCTGCTGCCCCCCGCACCGGCCAGTCGTGCCCACTGAGCGGCGCAAGACCACCACCGAACTCGGCCGCAAAGCCGAGGCAGATGCGCTTGCCCATCTGCTGGCGGCCGGGCTGCAGTTGATCGGTCGCAATTACGCCTGCCGCGGCGGCGAGATCGATCTCATCCTGCGTGAAGGTGGTGTGTTGGTGATCGTCGAAGTACGCTCGAAGTCGCGCCGCGATTACGGCTCGGCGGCAGCCAGTGTCGATCGACGCAAACAACAACGAATCACGCTCGCGGCGCGCCACCTGCTGGCGAGGCAACCGGAGTTGGCCCGACTGCCCGTGCGTTTCGATGTGGTTGCCATCGACCCCGGTGGACCGACCGGGGCGGCTGCGATCACCTGGATACGCGATGCATTTCGCCTCGGCCAATGATCATCGCTAGCGTGCGATGCCGATGGCATCGCCGCAACTCATTTGACTACTTTGAACCGCGCGCGACGCGCATCGCCGGGCGATGATTTGCCGGACTCGTTGCCGCCGGATGGACCCCCTGACGTTCCATCGGGCGAGTTCGGCGGTCCCGCATCTTCCTCCGAGAACACCATACCCTGGCCGGTCTCGCGAGCGTAAATGGCGAGCACGGCGTGCATGGGTACCTTGACGCCCATGCTGACACCGCCGAAACGCGCACTGAAGGTGACCGCGTCATTACCCATCTTGAGGCCCGCGGTGGCCGTCCAGCTGACGTTGAGCACGATTTTCCCGTCCTTCACGTACTGGCGCGGGATCTCGACGCCCTCCGCGCCCGCATCGGCCACGAGGTGCGGCGTGCAATTGCTGTCGCTGATCCATTCGTGCATGGCCCGCAGCAGATAGGGTCGTCGTGCATTCATGACGATTGACTCGGGAGTGCTCACGCCGACACCCGCATGCTGCGCTCGGCATCACTCAGACTGGCACGGAACGCTGGACGCGCGAAGGCGCGGGACGCGTAGCGCTCCAGTGCAGGCAATCGTTCGGCCGTCTCGATGCCCCATCGCCCCAATCGCCACAGTATGGGTGCGACCGCCGCATCGACCAGCGAGAAAGTTTCCGACAAGAACCAGGTGCGAGCACGAAACAATGACTCGGTCACCAACAGGCTCTCGGTGAGCATCTTGCGTCCCCGATCACGCATGCGGCGATCGTCAGCGTCGAGGTCGTCTGCCGCCGCATACCATTCCTGCTCGATGCGCCGCATCACCAGACGGGCTTGGGCACGGGTCGACGGATCGGCAGGCATCAGCGGCGGGTGGGGCAGCCGCTCATCGAGGTACTCGTTGATGACGCCCGGGTCATACACCACCAAGTCGCGGTCGACGAGCGTCGGCAGCGACTGGTAGGGATTGAGGTCGATGAGATCCTCGTGTGGTTCTGCCGGATCGACTTCGATCAGCCGCACTTCGACGGCCTTCTCGGCCAGCACGATGCGCACGCGGTGACAGCGGGGGTCGTCGGCTCGCGTAAAGAGCGTGATCAAGCCCCCTCACCGCACCGTTACTTGACGTCCTTCCAGTACTCTTTCTTCAGCGCGTAGGCCAGCAGCGTAAACAGCAAGAGGAAACCGATGACCTTGTAGCCGAGGCCCTTGCGCTTGGCTTGCACCGGCTCGCCGATGTAGTCGAGGAAGTTGACCGTATCACGCACGAAGCCGTCGTACTCTTCGGGGCTCAGCTTGCCCGGGGCAGCGAGATTGAATTTCTTGAAATGCGGCATGGCGTTGCCGGCCTTGTCCACCTCGCCTTCCCAGACGGCCTCCTGCGTGCCCTGTAACTCCCACAACACGTGCGGCATCGCGGTGCCCGGCAGCGCCAGGTTGTTCATGCCCGTGGGGCGCGAGGGATCCGTGTAGAAGGAGCGCAAGAAGGTGTAGAGATAATCCGGCGTACGACTGCGCGCGATCAGCGACAGGTCGGGCGGAACCACACCGAACCAGCGCTTGGCGTCATCCGGGTTCATGCCCGTGCGGATGGTGTCATGCGGGCTGGCCGAGGTGAACATCAGGTTCTTCGACAACTGCTCCTCAGACAAGCCTATGTCGCTGGCAATACGGTTGTAGCGCACGTACTTGGCCGAGTGACAACCTGAGCAATAGTTCATGAAGTTGCGCGCGCCACGCTGCAGCGAGGCTTTGTTGCTGGTGTCGTTCAGGGCCCGCTCGAGATGCACGCCGCCCTCTGAGGCGACTGCCATGGCCGGGATGGCCAGCGCCGCCGCCAGCAGGATCACGGCACGCTTGGCATGACGATCAATGCGCATGGTATTGGACCCTCGTCGGCACGGGCTTGGTCTGGTCGCGGCTGGTGTACCACGGCATCAGCAGGAAGAACGCGAAGTAGACGATCGAGAACAATCGCGCCGCCATGGTGTACGCCGGCGTCGGCGGCTGCATGCCGAGAAAGCCTAGCACCACGAACGCGATGGCGAACGAGAACAGGAAGAACTTGAAGAGCGGCCCACGGTAGCGGATCGACTTGACCTTACCGCGATCGAGCCACGGCAGGAATACGAACAACAGCACTGCCGCGCCCATCAGGGTGACGCCGAGCAGTTTGTTCGGCACCGCGCGCAGAATCGCGTAATACGGCGTGAAGTACCACACCGGAGCAATGTGCGGCGGAGTCTGCAGCGGATTGGCCGGATCGAAGTTGGCGTGCTCGAGGAAATACCCGCCCATCGTCGGTGCAAAGAACACCACGAGGCTGAACAGGATCAGGAATACGCCGAGGCCGACCAAGTCCTTGATCGTGTAGTACGGGTGGAACGGAATGCCATCGAGCGGCACGCCATCCGGCCCCTTGAGTTTCTTGATCTCGATGCCATCCGGGTTGTTGGAACCCACCTCGTGCAGCGCAGCCAAGTGCGCGATCACCAGAAACACCAGGGCCAGCGGGATCGCGATCACGTGCAGCGCGAAAAAGCGATTCAGGGTGACATCTGAGATGTAGTAGTCGCCGCGGATCCACTCGGTGAGCGAATCACCAACGTAGGGAATCGCACCGAACAGAGAGACGATGACCTGCGCGCCCCAGTAGGACATGTTGCCCCAAGGCAGCAGGTAGCCGAAGAAGGCCTCCGCCATGAGTGCCAGATAGATCACCATGCCGAAGATCCAGAGCAGTTCGCGCGGCTTGCGGTAGGAGCCGTACATCAGCGCCCGGAACATGTGCAGGTAGATGACGATGAAGAACGCCGACGCACCCGTGGAGTGCATGTAGCGGATCAGCCACCCCCAATCCACGTCGCGCATGATGTATTCGACGGAATTGAACGCCTCGGCGGACGACGGCTTGTAATTCATCGTCAGGAAGATGCCGGTCAGGATCTGGATGACCAGCACGACCAGTGCCAGCGAGCCGAAGAAGTACCAGAAATTGAAGTTCTTGGGTGCGTAGTACTCGGAGACGTGCGTCTTCCAGAACTGCTCGACAGGCAGCCGCTCGTTGATCCAGCCGGCCAGCCCGCCCTTGGCCGATGCGCTATTGCTTGAACTGGCCATCAGGCGTTACCTCCATCCAGACCGATCATGAGCCGCGTGTCGCTGGCGAACTTGTAGGGCGGCACAGGCAGGTTGAGCGGCGCCGGCACGTCCTTGAAGACGCGCCCGGCCAGATCGAACTTGGAACCATGACAGGGGCAGAAGAAGCCGCCCGGCCAGTCCGCCGAGACGGTGACATCCTTCGGGGTGAACTTATCGAGCGGCGCGCACCCGAGGTGAGTGCAGACGCCGGTGAGCACGAGATATTCGGGCTTGGCCGAGCGCGCGACGTTCTTCGCCCAGGCCGGTTGGTCCGAGTCGTTCGAGTTGGGGTCACGCAACTTGCCGTCGATGCCTTGCAACTGGGCCAGCATCTGGGGCGTGCGATGGACGATATAGATTGCCTTGCCGCGCCATTCGACTTTCATCAGGGCGCCCGGGTCCAGCTTGCTGATGTCGACCTCGACCGGGGCACCCAACGCTTTGGCTTTGGCGCTCGGCTTCCAGGAGGCCAGAAATGGCGTGATGGCAAAGGCCGCGCCCACCGCGCCGGTCGCCACGGTTGCAACCGTCAGGAAATGACGCCGGCTCTCATCTACTTCGTCGGTCATCCAGCACTCTCCTCAGCGACGGGCCGCCGCGCCCGACCGTAGGGTCGATTTGATTCATTCAGCCCGCACTCCGGCCGGGCTCCGGCTGACCCAGACACCTCTCGGCCCTGCGGTCAGCTGTCCATTATAAGCGGCGCCGGGGCGGCTAGGATAGGCACGAGCACCTTCTCCGCCTGTCTGCGCTGGACCGGCGCCTATACCAACCGGGTGATCTGCGCACCCAAACCGCGCAATTTCTCCTCGATCCGCTCGTAACCGCGGTCGATATGGTAGATGCGCTCGATGTCGGTCGACCCCTCGGCCACCAGCGCGGCCAGCACCAGACTGGCCGACGCTCGCAGGTCGGTCGCCATCACCGGCGCCGCAGTCAGCTGCGGCACGCCCTTGATGATGGCGGTGTTGCCTTCGAGACGAATATCGGCGCCCATGCGACGCATTTCGAGCATATGCATGAAGCGGTTTTCGAAGATGGTCTCCACGATCGTACCCACACCGTCGGCCACGGTATTGAGGGCCGCGAACTGGGCCTGCATGTCGGTGGGGAAGCCCGGGTGCGGCGCGGTGCGCACATCCACCGCGCGCGGCCGCTTGCCGTGCATGTCCACTTCGATAAAGTCGCTGCCGCGGGTGATGACTGCGCCCGACTCCTCCAGTTTGCCGAGCACCGCATCCAGGTGCTCAGCCTTGGCACCGAGCGCACGCACCCGCCCGCCGGTGATGGCTCCGGCGACCAGGTAGGTGCCCGCTTCGATGCGATCCGGCAATACGTCGTAGCGGCAGCCGTGCAGCGCCGTGACGCCATCGACCACGATCGTGTCGGTCCCGTGTCCGCTGATCTTTGCCCCCATGGCGATCAGGAACTGGGCCAGGTCGACGACTTCCGGCTCGCGTGCGGCGTTCTCCAGAATGGCGCGGCCCTCGGCCAGCGTCGCGGCCATCATCAGGTTTTCCGTGCCGGTGACCGTCACTGTGTCCATGACGATGCGCGCACCCTTGAGGCGGGCGGCGCGCGCCTTGATGTAGCCGTTCTCGACATGGACTTCGGCGCCCATGGCCTGCAGCCCGGCGACGTGGATGTTGACGGGTCGCGCACCGATGGCACAGCCACCTGGCAAGGACACATCCGCCGAGCCGTAGCGGGCGACCAGCGGTCCCAGCACCAGGATGGCTGCCCGCATGGTCTTGACCAACTCATAGGGGGCAAACGTCTGGATGGAGTCCGGGCAGTTGATCTGGACGCTCTGCGCCGGACCCGTCTCGACCTGCGCCCCCATCTGCCGCAGCAGCTTGAGCATCGTGTTGACGTCGCGCAGCTGCGGCACGTTGCCGACCGTGACGGGCGCCCCCGCGAGCAGCGTGCCGGCAAGAATGGGCAACGCGGCGTTTTTGGCGCCCGAGATCTGCACCTCGCCGTCGAGGGCGATGCCGCCCTGCACCCTGAGCTTGTCCATGACGGAGCGGGGTCAGCGGGAGGTCGGCCGCGCCTGCCACTCGGCGGGCGTGAAGGCCTGGATCGACAGGGCGTGCACCTCACGGCCCATCCGTTCGCCGAGGCCGGCGTAAACCAGTTGGTGACGCTGCAGGGGTCGCTTGCCCTCGAATTCGGCCGCCACGACCACGGCTTCGAAATGGGTGTCGTCGCTGGTCATGACGCGGACCTGGGCTCCGGGCAGCGCGGACTGGATGAGAGCGGTCACTTCGTTTGCGGTCATGGGCTCGGCGGGGCAGGATGGCGGGAGCGCAAGTCTAATGGAATCAGCAGGCGGTCTTGAGGCTGTAAACTGTCGCACATGTCAGACACCCACCGATTGGTTGAACGTGGCCGGCGCGTCCTGCGGACCGAGGCCGAGGCCGTGGCGGCGCTCGAGCAGCGCTTGGGCAACGACTTCGTGCACGCCTGCCAGTTGCTGCTCGCCTGTCGGGGCCGGGTGGTGGTCACCGGCATGGGCAAATCCGGACACGTCGGCAACAAGATCGCCGCCACGTTTGCCAGCACTGGCACGCCGGCCTTCTTCCTGCACCCCGCCGAGGCAATCCACGGCGACATCGGCATGATCACCACGGGCGACGTGGTGGTGGCCATCTCCAATTCCGGTGAAACGGACGAGTTGCTGACCATCCTGCCGGTGATCAAACGACTCGACGTGCCGCTGATTGCCCTGACCGGTCGCGATGGTTCGACACTCGCCGGCTATGCATCGGTCACGCTGGACGTGAGCGTGGCCGCCGAAGCCTGCCCGCTCAACCTCGCACCGACTGCCAGCACCACGGCCACGCTCGCCATGGGCGATGCGCTGGCGGTCGCAGTACTCGAGGCGCGCGGCTTCACAGAGGAGGATTTCGCGCGATCGCATCCAGGCGGCAGCCTCGGGCGCCGTCTGCTGCTGCACGTCGAGGACGTGATGCGCAAGGGCGACGAACTGCCCCGTGTCGGTCCGGACACCCTGCTCAGCGCCGGTCTGCTCGAGATGAGCCGCAAGGGCCTCGGCATGACCACGGTGGTGGACGTCGCGGGCGGACTGCTCGGCATCTTCACCGACGGCGATCTGCGGCGAGCGCTGGACCGACAGGTCGATGTACACAACACCACCATGGCCGCGGTCATGACCTCCGGCGCCAAAGTCGCGCAGCCGCGCATGCTGGCTGCAGAGGCCGTGCACATCATGGAAACGCACCGTATCACCTCGCTGCCCGTGGTCGACGCCGAGCGTCGGCTGGTGGGCGCGATCAACGTGCATGACCTGCTGCGCGCGGGTGTGATGTGAGCGCGCTGCCGCTCGACCGCGCGCGCGGCATCCGCCTGCTCGTACTGGACGTCGATGGCGTACTGACGGATGGCCGGCTCTTTATCTCCGCGGCCGGTGAGGAGTTCAAGGCATTTCACGTTCGCGATGGCGCGGGACTGGTGGCCCTGCGTCGCGCCGGAATCACGGTAGCGATCATCTCCGGCCGCGACTCGATGAGCGTGACGCGGCGGGCCGAGGAACTCGGTATCGCGCACGTGCTGCAGGGAATTCAGGACAAGGGCGCCGCCCTGGATGGTTTGTTGCAACAGCTCGGGATGACAGGGGATGTCGCGGCCTGTGTCGGCGACGACTCACCCGACATTCCAATGTTGCAACGTGCGCGGCTGGCCATTGCGGTAGCCGATGCACACAGTTCGGTTCGGGCAGCGGCACACTGGGTCACCAGCGCAGGCGGCGGACTGGGCGCCGTGCGTGAAGTCTGCGACCTGCTGCTCGAGGCCCGCGGCTCATGACGCAGCGCTGGGTCAGGGCGGCGTTCGTGGCGGCACTGGCGTTGCTGTACACCGTACTCACGGGCCGCAACGATCCAGCTGCGGAAAGCGGCGAGGCACCGGCGGAACGCGGCTATTACCTCAACGATGCCCGCCTGACCGAACTGGATCAGGACGGGCGCCCGCGGATGGTGGTCCATGCGCAAACCATCGAGCAGCAACTCGACGATCAGAGCGTCACGCTGTCGAACATGATGCTTGATTACGCGCCGAGGTCTGCCGCCACCGGCCCGGAACCCGCCGCACGCTGGAAGGTGACCGCCAGTCAGGGTCGGATGCCGGCTGATCGCAGCTCGCTCGACCTGTCGGGCGATGTACGCGTCACGGGCAGCGAAGCCCACGGCGCGGCGACCATCACCACGGATCAACTTTCATACGACCCGAAGGCCAACATCGTGCAGACTTCGCATCCGGTGGTCGTGCAGTACGGCTCGCAACGACTGCAGGGCCGCGGTATGCGGGTCGATCTCAATGCCGGCACATTGAAGCTGGAAGCAAACATCAATGGTAGCTTCACACCTCGCTGAACAACGGCCGCGGCGCTGGTCATCGCGCCGGAGCTGGGCCGCTCTGCCCATGTTGCTGGCCGCGGGCGCGGTCGCGGCGGCGCCGGCTGTCGTCGCGCCCGCCAAACCCGCCGCGCAGCAGCCGATCAACCTGGAGGCTGCCTCCTCCGACTTTGATTACAAGAACAATTCGCTGCTGTTCCGGCGGGTCAAAATCACGCAAGGGCCGATGACAGTGTCTGCGCTGGAGGCAAGCGCCACCGGGCTCAATTTCGACGACTCCAAGTGGAGCCTCAAGGGGCAGGTCGTGATCATCGTCCCCGACGGCCGGCTGGAATCGAATGCAGCCCAGGTCACGTTTCGCAACAACGAGATCGTCACGGCCGTGATCACCGGCACTCCGGCCTCGTTCGAGCAGAAGTTGCGCGACAAGGACAAGGGACAGCTGGCCAAAGGCAAGGCCGGCAAGATCGAATACAACGTGCAGGCCGGCACGGTGCGCCTCAATGGTCAGGCGTGGCTGACGGACGGCCAGAACGATATCCGTGGCGAAACGCTGGTGTATGACATCGGTAAACAGCGGGTCGCCGCCAATCCCGGAGCCACCGAGCCGGGGGGTGTACGCATCACCATCAATCCCAAGGCACCGCCGCCCGGCAAGACCACACCCGCCCAGGCAGCACCCACCAAGGGTCCCACGACCGGCGCCAAGCCTCCGCCCAAGGAAACCAAACCGTGAGCCGGTTGCGGGCCGAGGGGCTCGGCAAGAGCTACAAGTCGCGTAAGGTCGTCTCCGGCCTGTCGCTGGAAGTTTCATCGGGCGAGGTGGTCGGTCTGCTGGGGCCGAACGGAGCCGGCAAGACCACCGCCTTCTACATGATCGTGGGTCTGGTGCCCTGCGATGAGGGCCGTATCCATCTCGACGATCAGGAACTGACTCGGCTGCCGGTCTATCGGCGGGCTCGGCTCGGACTCGGCTACCTGCCGCAGGAAGCCTCGGTGTTCCGTAAGATGTCGGTCGCCGACAACATTCTGGCCATTCTCGAGACACGCGCCGACCTCGGCACGGCCGCGGCGCGCAATGCCGCACTCGAAGCACTGCTCGATGAGTTGCACATCGGCCACATCCGCGACGGCCTGGGCATGAGCCTCTCCGGGGGTGAGCGCCGGCGCGTCGAGATCGCCCGGGCGCTTGCCGCTGAGCCGCGTTTCATCCTGCTGGACGAGCCCTTTGCCGGGGTCGATCCGATCTCGGTACTGGATATCCAGCGGATCATCCGCCACCTCAGTTCCCGCAACATCGGAGTTCTGATTACGGACCACAATGTCCGTGAAACACTTGGCATTTGTGGACGGGCGTACATCGTCAGTGCAGGAAGTGTGATTGCATCCGGATCTGCGGCGGAGATTCTTGCCAATCCGGAGGTGCGTGAGGTCTACTTGGGTCAGGATTTCAAACTCTAGGCGCACCCTCTGCCCGACCCCGTCGGGCACCAAGGACCCATGCTCAAGCCGGCCCTGCAACTCAAGCTAGGTCAGCAGCTTACGATGACGCCTCAACTGCAGCAGGCGATCAAGCTGCTGCAGATGCCCGTGCTCGAATTGCAGGCTCAGGTACTCGAGGCGCTCGAATCCAACGTGATGTTGGAGACCGAGGAAGACGAACCGATCGACCTGCTCTCTCTGGAACAGCAGGCACCTCCGGAAACGAGCGACGACAGCATCCACCGAGACAATGATGCTTCTGACAGCGCGGGCAGCGACGAATACGCGGCCGATGGCGACGGCGAGACAGCGGATGAAGTGATCGTCGAGATGGAGGATCCATGGGCGGAATCCTCGGGCTCGGTTGGCGATGGCGCCCGCAACGACGATGACGATGACCGACCTCTGGAGTTCTCCAACGAACTCGGCCGCGACCTCCATCAGCACCTGCTCTGGCAACTGGAGACCAGCAAGCTCGATCCGCGTCAGGTCTGGATCGGCGAAGCCATCATCGATGCGCTGAACGAAGACGGCTACCTCACCGAGGACCTGCCGGAAATCGTCCGCAATCTGTCTGCCGATCTGCCCGTCACACTCGCCGACGTCGAGCAGGTTCTCAAACACATACAGAGCTTTGATCCGGCCGGCATCGGCGGTCGCAATCTGGCCGAGTGCCTGTGCCTGCAACTCGAGCAGCTCGAGTCCGAGACGCCGGGACGCGAACTCGCCATAGAAATCGCCCGTGACCACCTGCAATACGTGGCCAACCGCGACGTGGCGGGGCTACGCCGTCTGTTGGGTGCCGACGAGGAAACCGTGCAGCTGGCGCTGGCGCTGATTCGGGCCTGCAATCCGCGACCCGGAGCCGCGCTGCAGGATTCCCAGCCCGAATACATCGTGCCGGATGTCTTCGTGCGTCGCACCGAACAGGGCTGGTCCGTGGAGATCAATCCCGCGTCGGTACCGCGCCTGCGGGTGAACCAGACCTATGCAGGCGTGGTGTCCCGCTCTGCCGAATACGCCACCTTGCGCGCCCAGCTGCAGGAAGCCCGCTGGCTGATTCGCAGCCTCGAGATCCGCAATGAGACGCTACTCAAGGTGGCTCGCTCCATCGTGCAGCGGCAGTCCGAGTTTCTCGAACAGGGCGACGAGGCGATGCAACCGATGATCCTGCGTGACGTGGCTGAAGCCATCGCCATGCATGAGTCGACGATCTCGCGGGTGACTACCGGCAAATACATGCATACGCCACGTGGCATCTTCGAGTTCCGCTATTTCTTCTCGAGCCACGTTGCGGGTAACGACGGCGAGGAGGTTTCCTCCGTGGTGATCCGCGCGCGCATCCGCAAGCTGATCAACGAGGAAGACCCCGAGCGCCCGCTCAGCGACGCGCAACTGGCGGCGACGCTGTCTGGCGAGGGCGTCAAAGTGGCGCGTCGCACCGTCGCCAAGTACCGCGAGGCGCTCGGTCTGGCCGCCTCGAGCGAGCGGCGACAGCAGATCGCGGCTCGCGCGTGAGCCAGGGGGGAGCGACAGAGACGGACAGCCTGATGCACCTTTGTACGAGCGACCGGCACTGGCCGGCCCCGGAATGACAGGAGGATCGGATGATGCGAATGCAGATGAGCGGACATCACGTCGAGGTCACCCCTGCCCTGCGCAGTTATCTGGAGAAAAAGATCGGGCGCGTGGCGCGCCGGTTCGATCACTTGATCGACATACGGTGCATACTTTCGGTCGACAAACTGCGGCACAAGGCGGAGTCAACCGTACAGTTGAGCGGCTCGCGCCTGCATGCCGAGGCGGTAGCGCCGGACATGTACTCGGCCATAGACGCTCTGTCGGATAAGATTGCAGGTCAGGTGCGTCGCCATAAAGAGCGCGCGCATGATCATCATGCCGCTGAGGGTCGGCGGCGCGGTTAGCGGGCGTACCGCGTCCGCGGGCGTCAGACGCCGTCGGCACGGGGTCGGGGGAACAGATGCGGCTGATTATCGTGAGCGGGCTGTCCGGCTCCGGCAAGAGCATTGCGCTCAACATGCTGGAGGATCTGGACTTCTATTGCGTCGACAACATTCCGGCGGGCCTGCTGCCGGGTTTCATCGCCTATACGGTGCGCACCAGCGAGGCGGCCTACAGGCGCACCGCCGTCGGTGTGGACGTGCGTAACCGGCCTGAGGATCTCGAGGGCCTGCCCGAATTGCTGGAATCGCTGCGCAAGAGCGGCATCGACTGCTCCACGGTGTTCCTGCGCGCGGACAATGAAACCCTGCTCAAACGCTTCAGCGAAACGCGGCGGCGTCATCCCCTCAGCCGTGCCGGCATCGGCTTGCAGGAGGCGCTCGAGCAGGAGCAGCGACTGCTCATCCCGTTGGCGAATTCCGCCGACCTGACGCTGGATACCTCCAAGCTGTCAGTACACGCGTTGCGCGAACTGATCCGTGAACGTCTGGTCGAACGCAGTGACAGCGGCCCCTCGCTGCTGTTCGAATCGTTCGCTTATCGCAACGGCGTACCCGACGATGCCGACTTCGTGTTCGATGCGCGCGCGCTGCCAAATCCCTACTGGGACGCGACCCTGCGCGATCTCACCGGCCGCGATACCGAAGTGGCGCAGTTTCTGGACGCCCAGCCCGAAGCCGAGCGTTTCTTCGGTGACCTGCGGGACTTTCTCGAGCGCTGGCTACCCTCGCTGGTGCGGTCGAACCGCAGCTACCTTACCGTGGCGATCGGCTGTACGGGCGGGCAACACCGCTCCGTGTATCTGACGGAGCGCCTTGCGGGCCACTTCCGCCAGAACTTCCCGCAGACTCTGTTGCGGCACCGCGATCTGGCGAGTCGAAATCACGAGTGATGCAGGGCGGCGCGCCGTACGCGGCGCGATGACGGACGGTCAGGTCGCACCGGCGAGCGCAAAGCGCGACTCAACCCTCGCGGCGGATGCGTTGTGCGGCGCGCACCGGAAAACCAGCGCGTGATCTGAACCACGGCTGCAGGTACTTCTCGATCTCGTCGCGATCGCGCTTTGCATCCTCGTAACCCAGCGCCATCAGTTCAGTGGTGTATGACTTTTCGAACATCAGATAACTGACCAGCAGCCCGCCACGGGCCTCGAGCGCACCCATGGTGCGCAGCAACGTGCGCAGACTGCGCGGCAGCGAATTGATGTGGCGACGCGCGATGACGGAGGGATCCTCACTCGGTTGAACCACGCAGGCCTCGATCGGCCGCCGACCGTCCTCCTGCCCCGGCGTGCCGAGATCGATCAGCGCATTCATCTGTTTGAGGCGCTCGAGATCGATGGACAAGCCATCGGTGAACAACGAGTCGAGCACGAAGCCAAGCAGATGCCCGGGTGCGGGCGGGCTGGCCGGAACATTGCTCATCGGCACGGCGGCGCCCTCACCCTTGGTACCGATCACCAGCACCCGATTGGCCCCGAGGTGCACGGCGGGACTCAAAGGAGCCAACTGCCGCATCGCGCCGTCGCCGAAAAACTGCCCGTCGAGTTCCGTTGCAGGAAAGATGAACGGGATCGACGCACTGGCGAGCAGTACGTCCTGATCGAGTGTGCGCCTCACGCCCGTACGCCGCACGCGATCCCAGCCCTGCATCTGCGGGATGCCATCGAAGAACGTCACTGCCTGCCCCGTCGTGTAGCTGGTGGTCGCCACGGCGACCGCCTGGATCACGCCGGAATCGATGGCCTTCGGGATTTCCCCAAGCGGGATCTGCGTTCGCAGCAGCTCACGTAAGGGTGCGTTATCGAGCAGGGAGCGCGGCGGCGGGACCAGATAACCTGCGGTGATCAGCGAGGTCACCCAGTGCAGACCCGCCTGAAGCATGGCTCCGGTGCCGGTATCGACCACTTGGTCGACCGAGAAATGCGCCCAAACCGATTCCAGCGCCCTGACTGCCTCACGAAATGAGCCGGCCCGTGCAGCCAGCGCTGCGACATTGAGGGCGCCGGCCGACGTGCCGACCAACACGTCGAACGGGCAGGATGCGTCGGCAGGCAACCACTCGGAGACTGCTTTGAGGACCCCCACCTGATAGGCTCCACGCGCGCCACCCCCCGACAAAACCAATGCCTCACGATCCTCGAAATGGAGGAAACTGGTCTCGGACTCCCATTCAGGGGTCGCTGCGCTGTCGCCCTCACGATCGGGCTTCAGCTGGGACTCATGGTACGGATAGCTGGTTACACCCATTGGAGACACTCATGCTGACCGCAATCTCGCGTCGTTTCGCTCTCGCTGCTGCGGCCCTGCTGCTTACCGCTGGCGGCTTTGCTCTGGCCGATAGTCCTGCGATCGGCAGCGTTGCACCGAACTTTAAGCTGCAGGACCAGAACGGCAAGTGGCATTCGCTGGCAGATTACCGCGGCCAGTGGGTGGCCATCTATTTTTATCCCAAGGACGATACCCCGGGCTGCACCACCCAAGCATGCAGCTTCCGCGACAACGTATTCGCCTTCAAGAAGGAAGGTGCCGTGATTCTGGGCGTCAGCGTCGATAACGTGGACTCCCACAAGGAATTCGCTGCGAAACACAGCCTGCCATTCACGTTGCTGGCCGACTCCAGCAAGGCGGTGAGCAAGCAATACGGCGTGCTCAAGACCTACATGGGCGTGATGGAAATGGCGCGGCGCGACACCTTCATCATCGACCCGCAAGGTCGCGTCGCAAAGCATTACGAATCGGTCGATCCCGAGGGTCACTCACAACTGGTGCTCGACGATATCAAGGCACTGAAGGCTGCAGCAGCCAAAAAAGGCTGACGGACGTCGCGACGCGGCACGGCCGGAGCAGACACCGGCCCTGCCGTCCGCCGCATTGCAGTTTCTTCAATGCTTGAGCGACTGGATCGCGCTGTCGAGGCCAGCGAGCGTCAAGGGAAACATCCGATCGCCCAGCAACTCTCGGGTAATACCTATCGAAGCCGTATGATTCCAGCGATCCTGCGGCTCGGGGTTGAGCCAGACGTGGCGCTGGAAGCGCTGGGTGACGCGCTGCATCCACACCGCGCCAGCCTCATCGTTCCAGTGCTCGATGCTGCCCCCGGGCTGGACGATCTCGTACGGACTCATGCTCGCGTCCCCGACAAAGATCACGCGGTAATCGGGGCCGTAGGTCCGCAATACTTCCAGTACCGGCGTGCGCTCCGCATGTCGGCGACGACCGTCCTTCCAGACGGATTCGTACAGAAAATTGTGGAAGTAGAAATATTCTAGATGCTTGAACTCGGATCGAGCCGCGGAGAACAGTTCTTCACACACCCGCACGTGGGCATCCATCGAACCGCCAACGTCGAGAAACAGCAGCAGCTTGATTGCGTTGTGTCGCTCGGGCATGAAACGCAGATCCAATAGACCGGCATTGCGCGCTGTGCTGGCGATGGTACCGTCGATGTCGAACTGATCTGCAGCCCCCTCACGCGCAAAACGCCGCAGCTTGCGCAGCGCCACCTTGATGTTGCGCGTGCCGAGTTGCACGCTGTCGTCCAAATTGCGGAACGAGCGCTGCTCCCACACCTTGACGGCACGCTTCTGTCCGCCCGGTCCGCCGATGCGTACGCCCTCAGGATTGTAACCCCCGTGACCGAACGGCGAGGTGCCACCGGTACCGATCCATTTGTTGCCACCCTCATGGCGACCCTGCTGTTCCTTGAGTCGCTGCGCGAGCGTCTCCATGATTTTTTCCCAACCACCCAGCGCTTCGATCTGCGCGCGCTCCTCCTCAGTGAAATTGCGCTCGATCATCTTGCGCAGCCAGTCATCGGGCAGTTGCGCCTCGAGCACAGCGAATGCCTGCTCGATGCCCTTGAAGTGATGCGCGAAGGCGCGATCGAATCGATCGAAGTGTTTTTCGTCCTTGACCATGCAGGCACGGGCGAGGAAATAGAAGTCGTCCACGCTCAGCGTTGCCACGCGCGCCTCGAGCGCCTCGAGCAGCGTCAGATACTCCGTCACCGAGACTGGCAGACCAGACTCACGCAGAGTAAAGAAAAAACGGTTCAGCATCCGCGCAGCCTGCTGCAGCGGACGCAGGCCCCACAAGGGCGGACTTCAGTCCCGGTGCACACCGCTCGTACCGGGCGGAGCGGCCGCCACCACGGCGGCGAGCCGCTCAAAGCACTTGGGCGAATCGCCACAACCGACAGCTGCGGCGGTCACACCCGCTCGCCGATACACGCTACGTCCTTCCTTGATGGTCTCGAGCACCGCAAGCTCAGAGAGCCTGGCACGCTCGACGGTGAGCGGGTTGTCGGACAGCACGACAAAGTCAGCGAGCTTGCCGGGTTCGATAGAACCCTTGGTCTGCTCCTCGAAATGCTGATAGGCGGCCCACAGCGTCATGGCCTTGAGCCCGACGATGGGATCGACGCGCTGCTCGGGTCCCAGTATCTGTCCGCTGCGGGTCGTGCGATTGACGGTTGCAGAGAGCACCCGCATGGAGTCCGGGAAGGCAACGGGCGCATCGTGATGCGAGGTGAACATCATCCCGCGCTGCAAGGCCCAACCAGTCGGCGAGATGTTGGCTGCACGCTCGGGTCCGAGCACTGAGTCCCGATGCCAGTCACCCCAGTAGAAGGTATGCATCGGGAAGAAAGACGGAAAGATTCCGAGCCGCTTCATCGCGTCGATTTGGTCGACGCGGGCCGTCTGCGCATGGATGGACACTGTGCGACGGTCGCTGCCCGGCACTGCCTTGGCTCCGTGTTCCACCGCGCGGATCAGCTGGTCGATGGCGGCGTCACCGTTGGTGTGGACCAGCACCTGCCAGTTGTTTCGGTAGGCCTCTTCGATGAGCGCATTCACCTGCGGATCCTGCATCGCCGGGTATCCCGCGTAGTCGGCGGGCTGCCCGGCCGGCGGCTTGAAGTAGGGCTTACTGAGCCACGCCGTCTTGCCCTGCGGCGAACCGTCCAGCACGATTTTCACGCCACCGATACGGAAGTGGTTGCGATAGGCGCGGCCCTGATAGGGCCCGCGCATGAATGCACCATCGCCAAGGGTCAGCATGCTCGGATAGGAGACCACGTCCATGTCGAGCTTGCCGGCCTCGGCTGCAGCGATGAAGCCTGCGACGTTGCCCGGGTCGGTCGCGCCGTCCTGACCGGTGGTGTAGCCGAATTTCAGGTACAGATCCTGACCGGCGCGGATCAAAGCTGCCGACTCCTCGCTGCCTACCTTGCCGAAGATCACCTTGCCGAGCAGCCCGTAGTGGGCATTCTCTTCAAGGACGCCGTCGGGCTCTTGGGAGCCCGCGCGGCGACGGATGATGCCGCCCGGCGGGTTGGGCGTCGAGGCGGTGATACCCGCCAGTTCCAAAGCCTTGCTGTTGGCCACGCCGAGATGACCGGACTGGTGGACGAAGTACACCGGCAACTCGGTCGAGATCGCATCGAGCTCGTCACGCGTCGGATGCCGACCCTCCTTGAGCTGCGAGTCGTCGTATCCGAAACCAAAGATCAGACCGTATTTTTTGGGCAGCGGGGAGGCAGCCATCCACTCGCGCATGGTTTGCTGCAACGCAGGGATAGAGTCGTTGCGGCCGTCGGGTGGCGGCAGCAGATTGGCAGCCACGGCCTGGAAACCGACTCCCGAGACGTGTCCGTGGCCGTCGATGAAGCCGGGTAACAGCGTCTTGCCGCCCAGATCCTGCACCCGCGTCGCCGGACCCTTGAGTCGTTCGACTTGCGCGCGGGTGCCCACCGCGAGAATCTTGCCGTCGCGCACGGCCACCGCTTCAGCGGTCGGTTGCGCATCGTTCACCGTCACGACCGGCCCGCCGAGGATGATCAGATCCGCCGGCTGGTCGGGAGCACCCGCGGTGCCCGCGCGACCACAACCGACCAACGCCAGTGCCGCCAGTGCAGCCCAAGCCGCTCTGCCGGAGGATGTATTGATTACGGTCATCTGAAATCTCCCTGTATCCGGTTGATGCAAGTCACGGGATCGAGGCGGCGGCCCGTCCGGCCGCCGGCGAGTTCAGCTGCGCGACTGACGCCGCTGCATGAACATGATCTGCTCAAACAAATGGACGTCCTGCTCGTTCTTGAGCAGTGCGCCGTGCATTGGCGGCAAACTCTTGCGCGGGTCGTCCGAGCGCAGCGCCTCCGGCGGAACGTCCTCGGCCAACAGTAACTTCAGCCAGTCCAGCAGTTCGGACGTCGAGGGCTTCTTCTTGAGCCCCGGCATGTCGCGCACCTTATAAAACGCGTTGAGCGCCTCGGCCAGCAGCTCGCGCTTCAACCCGGGATAATGCACTCCGACGATGCGCGTCATGGTCTCGGCATCCGGGAATCGGATGAAATGAAAGAAGCAGCGCCGAAGAAATGCGTCCGGCAATTCCTTCTCGTTGTTGCTGGTGATGATCACGACCGGCCGCTGTCTTGCTTTGACCAGTTGCCGGGTTTCGTGCACGAAGAATTCCATGCGGTCGAGTTCCAGCAGCAGGTCGTTGGGGAACTCGATATCCGCCTTGTCGATCTCGTCGATCAGCAGCACGGCCTGCCGGTCGCTCTCGAACGCTTCCCACAACCGGCCCTTGACGATGTAATTGCCGATGTCATGAACCTTGGCCTCACCTAGCTGCGAGTCGCGCAGGCGGGAGACGGCGTCGTACTCGTAGAGTCCGTGCTGCGCTTTGGTGGTGGACTTGATGTGCCAGCGGTAGAGGGGCTTGTCGAGCGCGCGGGCAATCTCCTCCGCCAGCTGAGTCTTGCCGGTCCCGGGTTCACCCTTGACGAGCAAGGGGCGTGCGAGCGTGACGGATGCGTTGACCGCCATCATCAGGTCTTCGGTGGCGACGTAGCGGTCAGTGCCTGAGAACTTTGCGGACATGGACCTTCAACCCTCGACGCGCAGCAACTTCATGGTATTCGTGCCACCGGACACGCCGGACAGCTCGCCCAGCGTCAGGATCATTTCATCTCCCGGACGTATGCTGCCGCGCTCGATGAGCTTGCGCGCGATCGCACGGTGCAGCAGCGTCGGATCCGTGTGGGTGATATCGAATGCCACGGGATACACGCCGCGATACAGCGCCACCCGGCGGCGAGTGCGCTCGTGCCGCGTGAAGGCGTAGATCGGAATATCTGAGCGGATGCGCGACATCCACAAAGGCGTCGAGCCCCGTTCGGTCAGCGCGACGATGGCCTCCACGTCCATGTGGTTGGCGGTGTACATCACCGCGTGCGCAATGGCGTGATCGAACTCCGTCAGTCGACTCTCGACCCGATCGCGCCGGCGCGCGCTCTTGAGCTGATACTTCTCGGCACCGGCGATCACCGAAGCCATGGCCTCGACCGCACGCACGGGGTACTTGCCCACGGCCGACTCGCCGGAGAGCATGACCGCATCGCTGTCATCGAGCACCGCGTTGGCAACGTCCGATACCTCGGCCCGCGTCGGCACCGGGCTCATGATCATCGACTCCATCATCTGGGTGGCTGTGATGGTGGGTCGGTCGTTGCTGCGGGCCACCTGGATGATGCGTTTTTGCAAGCCGGTCAGCTCGGCATAGCCCACCTCGATACCGAGATCACCACGCGCCACCATTACTGCATCGCTGGCCCGCACGATTTCCTCGAGGGCATCGATGGCTTCGCTGCGCTCGATCTTGGCAACGATCCTTGCGTCGCTGCCTGCGGCAGCGAGCAGCGCCCGCGCCTCCTCGATATCTGAAGCCTGCCGCACGAAGGACACGGCGAGATAGTCGACCGCAAGCCGCGCGGCGAGTTTGACGTCGTCACGATCTTTGTCGGTGAGCGCTTTGGCGGAGAGTCCACCGCCCCGACGATTGATGCCCTTATGATCGGACACCGGTCCGCCCGTGAGCACGCTGCAGTGCACTTTGTTGCCGCGCACTGCAGTGACCTTGAGTTCGATCTGCCCATCGCCCAGGATGAGTTCATCGCCCGGACCGACGTCTTTGGCGAGATCGGGATAGGTCATGCCGACGGCGCGATCGGTGCCGTCATGGGAGCCGAGGTCGGGATCGAGCACGAAGGGGGCGCCGTCCACCAGCACCGTGCGGCCTTCGGCAAAGCGCTCGATGCGGATCTTGGGCCCCTGCAGGTCACCGAGCACGGCGATGTCCTTGCCCACCGCTTCGGCGGCGCGGCGCGCATCGTCGACTCGACGGGCGTGGTCACCCGGGGTGCCGTGCGAAAAGTTGACGCGCACCACGTCGGCGCCCGCGCGGATCACATCCTCGAGCACACCGGGCGCGTCTGTCGCCGGACCAAGCGTCGCGACGATCTTGGTGCGCCGCTGCGTGCTTCTCATCCTTTGGACCGCTGCTCGAGCATCTCGACGGCGGGCAAGGTCTTGCCCTCGAGGAACTCGAGAAAGGCGCCGCCCGCGGTGGAGATGTAAGAGATATCCTCCTCGACGCCGTACTTTTCGATGGCAGCGATCGTGTCGCCGCCACCGGCGATCGAGAAGGCGGGGCTGCGGGCCACGGCCTGGGCCAGCACTCGGGTACCCTCGCCAAACTGATTGAACTCGAACACGCCCACCGGGCCGTTCCAGACGATCGTGCCAGCACCGTCGAGCAGATGCGAGAAACGTTCGGCCGTATCCGGACCGATGTCGAGGATCATCTCATCGGCCGCCACCTTGGCCACCGGTTTCACGTCGGCCTCTGCGGTGGCCGAGAATTCCTTGGCGACCACGACATCGGTCGGTAACGGGATCTCGACACCTTTGGCGCGCGAACGCTCGATCAGAGCCCGCGCGATGTCGATCATGTCGGGCTCGTGCAGCGACTTGCCGATCGGCTGGCCGGCTGCGGCGAGGAAGGTGTTGGCGATGCCACCGCCGACGATCAGACGGTCGACCTTGCCCAGCAGGTTTTCCAAGACCGTGAGTTTGGTCGATACCTTGGAGCCGCCGACGATCGCCGCAAGCGGCCGCTTGGGATTGCCCAGCGCCTTCTCGAGCGCCTCCAACTCGTTCACCAGCAGGATACCGGCGCAGGCGGTAGGCGCGTACCGACCGACACCATGGGTGCTGGCCTCCGCACGATGCGCGGTCGCAAATGCGTCCATCACGTAGACATCACACAGCGCTGCCATCTGCTGCGCCAGTTCGTCCTTGTTCTTCTTCTCGCCCTTGTTGAAGCGCACGTTCTCGAGCAACACCACTTCACCCGGCGCGCAAGCAACGCCGCCGAGCCAGTCGCGCTCAAAGCGCACCTTCCGTCCGAGCAGTGCGGCGAGCCGTGCCGCCACTGGCTCCAGGGAGAACTCGGCCGCAGGCACGCCCTCTTCGGGACGGCCGAGGTGGGACATCAGCATGACGCGCGCGTTGGCCGCGAGCGCCGCCTGTATGGTGGGCAGCGAGGCACGGATGCGGGCGTCACTGGTCACCACGCCCTCATGCACCGGCACATTGAGATCCTCGCGGATCAGCACCCGTTTGCCGGCGAGGTCGAGATCGGTCATGCGCAGGACGCGTAGCATGTTGGATTCCCTTCGTTGTCGTAGTCGCGCGGCGGGCTGCGTTGCAGTCCGCCCTGCTGCCGTCGTTTTACTTGCCGATGACCCGGGTCATCTCCAGCACCTTGGACGAGTAACCCCACTCATTGTCGTACCACGACACCACTTTGACGAACGTGCTGTCGAGCGCGATGCCGGCCTCGGAATCGAACACCGAGGTGCAGCTCTCGCCGCGGAAATCGGTTGCTACCACCTTGTCGGAGGTATAGCCGAGCACGCCCTTCATCGGACCGTCGGCGGCGGCCTTCATGGCCTTGCAGATTTCCTCATAGGTCGCCGGCTTGCTGAGCTCGACCGTCAAGTCGACCACCGAAACGTCCGAGGTTGGCACGCGGAAGGCCATGCCGGTGAGTTTCTTGTTCAGTTCGGGGATCACCTTGCCGACGGCCTTCGCGGCGCCAGTCGACGACGGAATGATGTTCTCGAGAATACCGCGGCCACCCCGCCAGTCCTTGTTGGACGGACCGTCGACGGTTTTCTGCGTGGCGGTCGCGGCGTGGACCGTTGTCATCAGGCCCCGCTTGATGCCCCAGTTGTCATTGAGCACCTTGGCGACTGGCGCCAGGCAGTTGGTGGTGCAGGAGGCGTTCGAGATGATGGTCTGGCCCGCATAGCTCGAGTGATTCACGCCGTACACGAACATCGGAGTCTCGTCCTTGGACGGCGCCGACATGATGACCTTCTTGGCGCCGGCGGCGAGGTGCTTGGCGGCAGAGTCGTGATCGAGAAACAACCCGGTAGACTCGATGACCACATCGACGCCCAGTTCGCCCCACTTGAGTTCAGCCGGATCCTTGACTGCGGTCAGACGGATCTTGCGCCCGTTGACGACCAGCGTGTTGCCTTCGACGGCAATCGAGCCCTTGAAACGGCCGTGGACCGAGTCGTACTGCAGCATGTAGGCGAGATAGTCGGGCTCGAGCAGGTCGTTGATGCCAACGATCTCGATATCGGGAAAGTCCTTGACCGCCGCGCGGAACACCATGCGCCCGATGCGACCGAAACCATTGATACCGACTTTGATAGCCATGACTGATCTCCAGAGATAAAGGCCGAGGACTTACCGCAGCAGCCCTTCGACCGTGCGAACCACGTTGTCGACGGTAAAACCAAAATGCTCGAACAGGCGCTTGGCGGGCGCCGAGGCGCCGAAGGTATCCATGCCGATGACCGCGCCCTTGCCGCCGAGGTAGCGCCACCAGCCGTCGCGCACGCCGGCCTCGATGGCCACCCGCGGCGCGCCCGGCAGCAGCACGGCGTCCTGATACTGCTGGGTCTGCAGATCGAACTCGTCGGTGCAGGGCATCGACACCACGCGCACCCGACAGCCGCGATCGACCAGCGCCTTCTGCGCGTCCACGGCCAGACTCACTTCGGAGCCGGTGGCGATGAGGATGCACTGCGGCGCGCCGTCGCAGTCCGACAGGACGTAGCCGCCGCGTGCGACGTCGGCGAGCTGTCCCGACGTGCGCGGCATCGGCGGCAGGGCCTGCCGCGACAGGATGAGCGAGGTCGGACCGCCGCGACGCTCGACCGCGTCGCGCCAGGCGGCAGCGGTCTCCACCGTATCGCAGGGACGCCACACGCGCATATTCGGGATGATACGCAGACTGGCCACCTGCTCGACCGGCTGGTGCGTCGGGCCGTCCTCGCCGAGACCGATGGAGTCGTGGGTGTAGACCAGAATGACGCCCTGCCGCATGAGGGCCGCCATGCGGGCCGCGTTGCGCGCGTAATCAGAGAAGACGAGGAACGTACCGCCGTAGGGGATGAAGCCGCCATGCAGCGAGATACCGTTCATCATCGCCGTCATGCCGAATTCGCGCACGCCGTAGTGCACGTAGTTACCCGAGGTGTCGCTGCCCGTGACCGACTTCGAGCCCTTATGGTTGGTGTTGTTCGAACCCGTGAGATCTGCCGAGCCGCCGATCAGTTCCGGCAGCGCCTTGGCAATGGCGTTGAGCACCTGCTGCGAGGACACGCGCGTTGCCACGGCAGTCGGCTTCTCGTTCGTGGCGCGGATGAACTCCTCCACCACGTCGTACCAGCGGTCTGGCAACTGCCCACGCAGGCGCCGCACGAATTCGGCCGCCAACTCGGGATGGGCCTTGCCGTAGGCCGCCATGGCGTCATCCCAGGCCGCTTCTGCACGCTGACCCGCATCGCGCCCGTCCCAGGCGCGGCGGATGTCGTCCGGAATCACAAACGGGTCGTACGGCCAGTCCAGCTGCTTGCGCGTAGCGGCAATCTCGGCCTCACCAAGCGCTGCGCCATGCACGGCTTCGGTTCCCTGCTTGTTGGGCGACCCCCAGCCGATCACGGTCTTGCAACAGATCAGGGTCGGTCGGTCGAGATCAGCCTTGGCCGCCGCGATCGCTGCCTCCACGGCGGCGGCGTCGTGACCGTCGACGTTGCGGATGACCTGCCAGCCATAGGCCTCGAAACGCTGCGGCGTGTCATCCGTAAACCAGCCGTGGACCTCGCCGTCGATCGAGATGCCGTTATCGTCGTAGAAGCAGACCAGCTTGCCGAGTTTGAGCGTGCCCGCGAGCGAGCATGCCTCGTGCGAGATGCCTTCCATCAGGCAGCCATCACCGAGGAACACCCAGGTGCGATGATCGACCACGGTGTGCCCGGGGCGATTGAATTCAGACGCCAGCATCCGCTCGGCGAGTGCCATGCCGACCCCGTTGGCCAGCCCCTGACCGAGCGGGCCGGTGGTGGTCTCGATGCCCAGGTTGGGCTCGACCTCTGGATGGCCAGCCGTATGCGAGTCGAACTGACGAAATTCCTGCAACTCGTCCATGCCAAGGGGATACCCGGTCAGGTGCAGCAGGGAATACAGCAGCATCGAGCCATGCCCGTTGGAGAGAATGAAACGGTCACGGTCCGGCCAGCGCGGGTTGCCCGGGTTGTGCTTCAGGTGGTCGCACCAGAGCACCTGGGCGATATCGGCCATGCCCATGGGCGCGCCAGGGTGTCCCGAGTTGGCCTTCTGCACGGCGTCCATGCTCAAGGCCCGAATTGCATTGGCGAGCTGGCGACGTGAGGGCATGGCCGGGACCTCGGGTAAAGCCGCGTAGTTTAGCGGGCTGAGGCCGGTACGGCTATAATCCGACGTCTTAATATCATCCTGACCGGAATTCCCGATGGCCACGAATTACGTTTTCACCTCCGAATCCGTCTCTGAAGGTCACCCGGATAAGGTAGCCGACCAGATCTCCGACGCCGTGCTCGATGCGATTCTGGCGCAGGATAAAACCGCCCGCGTAGCCTGCGAGACGCTGGTCAAGACCGGTGTGGCGATCGTCGCCGGCGAAGTCACCACCAATGCCTGGGTGGATCTCGAAGAGCTGGTTCGCGGCGTGATTACGGACATCGGCTATACCTCCTCGGCGGTCGGCTTCGACGGGCGCACCTGCGGCGTGTTGAACATCATCGGCAAGCAGTCGCCTGACATCGCCATGGGCGTGGATCGCAAGAACCCGGAGGAACAAGGAGCCGGCGATCAAGGCCTCATGTTCGGTTACGCGAGCAATGAAACCGACGCCCTGATGCCCGCTCCGATCTGCTACGCCCACCGGCTGGTGGAGCGACAGGCCGAGGTGCGCAAGAGCAAGCTGCTGCCGTGGCTGCGTCCAGACGCCAAGTCGCAGGTCACCTGTCGCTACGAAAACGGCAAGGTCGTCGGCCTCGATGCGGTGGTGCTGTCCACCCAGCACGATCCGGAGGTGCAGCAGAAAGATCTTCAGGAAGCAGTGATGGAACTCATCATCAAGCAGGTGCTGCCGAAGGAATGGCTCAAGAAGGACACTAAATTTCACATCAACCCGACCGGCAAATTCGAGATCGGCGGGCCGGTGGGCGACTGCGGCCTGACGGGTCGCAAGATCATCGTCGACAGCTACGGCGGCATGGCCCGTCACGGCGGCGGCGCCTTCTCCGGCAAAGACCCGTCGAAGGTCGACCGCTCAGCAGCCTACGCCGCGCGTTATGTCGCCAAAAACATCGTGGCCGCCGGCCTCGCCGACCGCTGCGAGATTCAGGTCTCTTATGCCATCGGCGTGGCCGAGCCGACCTCGATCACGGTCGAGACCTTCGGTACCGGCAAGGTCGACCAGAACCGCCTCGAGGCGCTGGTGCGGGCGCACTTCGACCTGCGCCCCTATGGCATCGTCAAGATGCTCGACCTGGTCCATCCGATGTACCGCGCCACCGCATCGTACGGCCATTTCGGTCGCGAACCGGTGCACAGCACCTACAAGTGGCAGGAACTGATCGGCGGCAAGAAAGTGGACAAGAGCGAAACTTTCACCGCCTTCAGTTGGGAAAAAACTGACCGCGCCGAGGCCATGCGCAAAGACGCGGGGCTCTGAACTGCAGCCACGAACCGCTTCGCATTTCGCGCGATCCGACTTGCCCTCGGGTGAGCGACAAGGCAGACTGCGCGCCTTGCCTGAGGAGCGCTGCAACGGGTCGTCACCCGCCAGGCTCAGGCATTACGGTTTTTCCAACCGCGCTCGCTGACCTCCGTGCAGGTTGGGCGAGCATCTCCTGATTCAAGCCCTTGCCTTCACGGTCTACGCCCAAGGAAAGACCGATGAACGCTATTGTCACACCAAAGTCCCCCGCACAGTCCTCGCCGGACTTCGTGGTTGCCGACCTCTCACTGGCCGGCTGGGGCCACAAGGAAATGATCATTGCCGAGTCTGAGATGCCCGGACTCATGGCCATCCGCAAGGAGTACGAGCGCGAGCAGCCCCTCAAGGGCGCCCGCATCGCAGGCTCCCTGCACATGACGATCCAGACCGCGATGCTGATCGAGACGCTGAAGGCACTCGGTGCCGACGTGCGCTGGGCCTCGTGCAACATCTTCTCGACGCAGGACCATGCCGCGGCGGCGGTAGCCGCCAATGGGACCCCTGTGTTCGCCTTCAAGGGCGAGTCGCTCGAGGAGTACTGGGAGTTCACCCACCGCATCTTCGAGTGGCCGAACGGCCAACTGGCCAACATGATCCTGGACGACGGCGGCGATGCCACCCTGCTGCTGATGCTCGGCAGCCGTGCCGAGCAGGACGCCGCGGTGATCTCGCACCCGACCAATGAGGAAGAGTCGGCGCTGTATGCCTCGATCCGCAAGCGACTCGAGACACAGCCCGGCTGGTATTCGAAGCGCCTGGCGGCCATTCGCGGCGTCACCGAAGAGACCACCACCGGCGTCAAGCGTCTGTACGACTTCGCTCGCAAGGGTCAGTTGCCGTTTCCGGCAATCAATGTCAACGACTCCGTGACCAAGTCGAAGTTCGACAATCTGTACGGCTGCCGCGAGTCGCTGGTCGACGCCATCAAGCGGGCCACCGATGTGATGGTAGCTGGCAAGGTCGCCGTGGTCTGCGGCTACGGCGATGTCGGCAAGGGCTCGGCGGAATCGCTGCGCGCCCTGTCAGCTCAGGTCTGGATCACCGAGATCGACCCGATCTGCGCACTGCAGGCGGCAATGGAAGGCTATCGGGTGGTGACCATGGAGGAAGCCTGCGAGCACGCAGACATCTTCGTGACCGCCACGGGCAACGTCAACGTGATCACCCACGACCACATGCGCCGCATGAAGAATCAGGCGATCGTCTGCAACATCGGCCATTTCGACAGCGAAATCGAAATCGCGGCGTTGCGGCAATACAAGTGGGAGAACATCAAGCCGCAGGTCGACCACGTCATCTTCCCGGATGGCCGCCGTCTGATCATTCTGGCGGAGGGCCGCCTCGTGAACCTCGGCTGCGCCACCGGTCACCCGTCGTTCGTCATGTCGAGTTCCTTCACCAACCAGGTGCTGGCACAGATCGAGCTGTTCTGCCGCGGCGAGAAATACGGTAAGCAGGTCTATGTGCTGCCGAAGCATCTCGATGAGAAGGTGGCACGTCTGCACCTCGAGCGCATCGGGGTGAAGCTGACGACCCTGACCGATGAGCAGGCCGCCTACATCGGCGTGTCGCCGCACGGTCCGTTCAAGACCGACCAGTACAAGTACTGAAGCGGCACTGTCCGCGCTCGGACAGCAACACGAACGGCCGCCTTGGGGCGGCCGTTTCGTGTCGGGGCAGTCGGTTCCGCTCGTCCCGCTCGAGGCGGCGATGCACTCGCCAGCGGACAGTCCCTGCAAAACTGAGTACTGGCCACTATCTGGTCGCAGCGTTGATCTGCGATCATGGGCGCACGATGAACAGCGTCCGGCTCGTGCAATTCACGGACACTCACCTGCTGGCTGACCCGCTGGCCCGCATGCGCGGCGCTGCGGTGCAGCCACGGCTACGCGCCTGCGTAGCCCACGCACGACGAAGGTTCTTCCCAGCCGACGCGATCGCACTGACGGGCGATCTCGTACACGACGATGCTGCCGGCTATGACGTATTGGCCGGAATGTTCGCGGAGGATCGCATACCCGTCATGCCGATCGCGGGCAACCACGACTTGCCGGGGGAGATGCGGCGCAGGCTGAATCGTCCTCCGTTCGCCTTCGACCCGCTGCAGCGGATCGGTCCATGGTCGATCGTGCTGCTCGAGTCGTGGTTTGCCGCCTCAATGGATGGCGAGGGTCGACTGGGTGACTCGCAGCTGGAAGGTCTGGAGCGGTTGCTGCGGGATTGCCGCACCACTCACACGTTGGTGCTGCTGCACCATCCGCCGATCCTGATGGACGCGCCTGGGCTCGATGACCTGCGCCTCATGGATGGTCCGCAGTTGCTCGCCACGATCGCCCGGCATCCTCACGTGCGCGGTGTCGCCTGGGGTCACGCCCATCAGGCGCTCGACCGATTGCTGCCGGGCGACGTGCGACTGATGTGTACGCCGGCCACCTGCATGCAGTTCAAGCCGCACAGCCCGAACTTCGAGGTGGACGACCGACCACCGGGCTACCGCGTCATGGACCTGCGTGCGGACGGCAGTATCGCGACCGAAGTGGTCTGGCTCGAGGGCTACACCGACTGAGACGACAGCTCAGCGTAAGGCAGCGCTGAACGCCGTGTAAGCGAGCCAGGCCGCCAGCAGACAACTGACGAGCGATGCCAGTACATAGACGATCGCCACGCCAGGCTGCCCGCGTTGCAGCAATTGCACGGCCTCCAGCGAGAAGGCGGAGAAAGTCGTGAATCCACCGAGGAAACCCACGATCGCGAGCGCCCGCAGGTCAGTGCGCAGATGCAGCGGGCTGCCGGGCTCGAAACAGGCTGCGAGCGCCCCCACGCACAGGCAGCCAAGCACATTGACGGCAAAGGTACCCCACGGGAATGCGGGACCCGCGGCCCGCCCGATGAGGTTGGCCGCGTAGAAACGCGACATGCCCCCGAGCGCGCTGCCGAGCGCCACCAGCAGGTAATAGTGCCAAGGCGTAGCCATGGCCGGCATGGTACGGGGACGCGGCGTGGCGCGCGAGTGCACGGCTGCCGCTAATATAGACGGGAGAGAACACCAGCAACGCGGGGACGAAATCGTGAGCCTGTACCAGGAAGCCTGCAAATACATACCGGGTGGCGTCAATTCGCCCGTCCGCGCCTTCCGCGGAGTCGGTGGCGAACCCATTTTCTTCGCGCGGGCCCGCGGCTCGAGAGTCTGGGCCGCGGATGGTCGGGAGTTCATCGATTACGTCGGGTCGTGGGGCCCGATGATCCTGGGCCATGCGCATCCGGACGTGATCCGCGCCGTTCAGGAACGCGCTGCCGATGGCCTGTCGTTCGGTGCGCCGACCGAGCTCGAGACAGTCATGGCCCGCCGCCTGTGCGCCATGGTTCCCTCCATGGAACTGGTACGCATGGTCAGCTCGGGCACCGAGGCCACCATGAGCGCAATCCGCCTCGCGCGCGGTTTTACCACCCGTCAGAAGATCATCAAGTTCGAAGGCTGTTACCACGGGCATTCCGACTCGTTGCTGGTGAAGGCGGGCTCCGGGATGCTGACGCTCGGGGTGCCGACCTCGCCGGGAGTGCCGCCTGAACTTGCGGCGCACACCGTGACGCTCACCTACAACGACAGCGCGCAGGTACGAGCCGTGTTTGCCGAGATGGGCCCGCAGGTGGCCTGTGTGATCGTGGAGCCGATCGCGGGCAACATGAACTGCATCCCTCCCCTGCCCGGCTTCCTCGAAACCCTGCGCGAGGAATGCACGCGCCACGGCGCGGTACTGATCTTCGATGAGGTGATGACGGGCTTTCGCGTCGCGAAGGGCGGCGCACAGGAGCTGTATGGCATTCGGCCAGACCTGACCACGCTCGGCAAGATCGTGGGTGGCGGCATGCCAGTCGGCGTGTTCGGCGGACGCCGCGACATCATGCAGCACCTCGCGCCACTCGGACCGGTGTATCAGGCCGGCACGCTGTCGGGCAATCCGGTCGCCATGGCAGCCGGACTCGCCACGCTGGACGGCATCGATGCGCCCGGGTTCCACGCCCGCCTCGCTGCGCTGACGACCCGGCTGGTCGACGGCATCGAAGGCGCAGCGACCGCAGCGGGCATACCGCTCACTACCAATCACGTGTGCGGCATGTTCGGCCTGTTCTTCACCGATGCAGCACAGGTGAACTCCTACGCTGAGGCCACAGCCTGCGACGTCGAACGCTTCAAGCGTTTCTTCCACGGCATGCTGTCGCAGGGGATCTATCTGGCGCCGTCGGCATTCGAGGCAGGCTTCGTGTCGATCGCTCACAGCGAGGCAGACATCGACGCAACCGTCGCAGCCGCAGCACGCGTATTCAAGACCCTGTGACGGAACGTTCCTGCACCAACCGGTAGGCGTCGAGCAACTGCCCGACCACGTGCCCGAGCTGATAAGAACTGAGATCGGCGACGGGCCGCGTACGGACCTCGTAGGCCGAGCGCAGCACCTCGGCCAGCGCCGACACATCCTCGCAGGGCACCAGGCGCAGCGGCAGCGACCCTGCCATGTCGAGTGGACCCCGCGTTCGGGTAGCGATGACTGGCACGCCGGCATCCAGAGCCTCGACGATCACGCGGCCAAACGGTTCGCTACGTGAGGGGCTGACAAAAACGTCGAGTGCCTGCAGACAGTCTTTCACATCGGCGCGAAAACCCATGAATCGGACCCGATCCGGCGCCGCGCGCTCGAGCGCCCCACGGGCACTGCCTTCGCCGATGATCACCAGCCGCGCATCCGGGAGCGCCGCGCGTGAAAACGCCTCGAGGAGCAGGTCGAAGCCCTTGCTGTACACCAAACGTCCGACCCCACCGATCAGAAACTCCCCGGATTCAGCGCCGCACTCTGCGCGTAGCTGGGCGCGACGCCGATCGTCGATCCGTGGCTGGGATACCAACGAGTTCGGGATCATGAACACCGAACCACGATAGGATTTGGGAATCGTGGCGGTCTGCCACTGCGAGATGCAGATGATTCCGTCTGCCAGCACGAAATGCGGCCCGTTCAAGGACAAGTGGAGCGTACAGACATGCGGCGGCCGATCTGGTTTCTGCGCCACATAGCGCGTGCCGCGCCGCAAGTGGGTATGCACGACGTCGGCGCGCCAACGATCCATGATCCGATACAAAGCGCGGCGGGTCGACCAGTGCGGCGCCACCTCGAACAACTCGACGCGCGGGTCGAGATGATCGACGATGCTGGCGCCGCTGCGGCTGCGATGGTCACTGCGCACCACCAGCGCAACGTCATGGGCTCCGCACAATTCGTTGCACGTCTCCGCCACTGCCCGCTCAGAACCGGCAAAGCCGCGCGAGAGAAGCACCTGCAGTACACGTAGTCGGCCACCCCCCGAGGGCCCGGCAGCAGCTGCGCACGACTCAGGCACGAGCCGTGCGATGGCTTCGACCGCGACGTCGATGCCATTGCGCAGGCCGAGTTCGACGCCGCGTCGACGCAAATCTGCACGTCTCACCGGATCACCCAGCAGGCGCAGGGTCGCCTCACACAAGGCGACGACATCGAGTGCGGCAGGCACCACCAACCCCTGCGCGGAAGCGGCAGCGATGCGCGCCGGCTGATCCTCGGCAATCGGCGCAGCGACACACGCCGCGCCCTGTGCGAGCGCCTGAACCAAGAGGCTGCCGCCGTTGATCAGAGCGACCCGAGCCTCATGCAAGAGCCCCATCAACAGCGCATTCGGCAGCGTAGGAAAGACGTGCAGTGTGGGCGGGCGCGTCGCAGGCGGTTGAAATCGCGTCCCGAGCACTGCGATCACCGGCAGTGACTGGCTACGTGCGAGCTCAGCCGCAGCCTCGTAGAAAAGCGCGGTCGCATTAGGTCCCTTGGCAAACACGCCACCGCCGCCCGGACAACACAGCGCGAATTCGCCACCGGTGATGCCCAGCCGCTCCAGCAGTTGCGCGGTACCTGCCGAGTCGACCGGCTCGTACAGCACGTCGAGAAAAGCGAGCTCCAGATTGGGCGCCAACAGCAGTCTGGCCCGTTCGGACAGGGTCAGCTGACCACCCAGAAATTGCGGCTGCGCCAGCCAGTGTTGATCACAGTGCCGCATCCGGCGCAGTCGGAACCCCTTGCGCCGTGTGGTGGGGCGAGAACTGATGAACACGACGCGCGCACCCACGGCGCGGGCGGCGCGGTATTGCGCAACCCGCCCGGCGCTATCGAATACGACGACGTGCGGCCGCTCCTCGCGCACGATGGCGTTGACTGCCGCCGTCTCGTAGGTGGGCGAGCGGTTGATCAAGTGGATCGGGTACGGACACTGTGTTGCATACAGCGCATCGCGGCTGACCACGAACGTGATGCGTGCCGAAGGCCACCGCCGCTCAACCGAGCGCGCGATCGCCAGCGAACGAAAATATTCGCCCGTGCCGCCTGGCCCCGACACCGGTATGAACAGGAAGCGCAGCTCGTGATCCATGCGGGGATTCTAGCGCGCGGCCAGCCCGCTGCAGGTCGCGTCGGCCGACTGAAGGGTCAGGCCGTGGGCTCGCTCGTGATCTCGAACAGCGGGCGCAGAAAGCGCAGCCGCTCGACGGGATCATCGAGTTCGAGACAATGCTGTTTGTGCGCCGGGGGCAATGGCAGGATCTCGGCCAGCCGCGCCGCCACCCAGCCCGCGTCGTCAAGCCGACGCGGCATCGTCGAATACGGCTCGCCAGCACGATCGAGCACCTGATCGAGCGCCGGCGCGAGTTCGGCGAATCCGACCGGCAGGACGGCCTCTGGCGCCTCTTCCAGCCACTCCACCTGAGCCCGATTCAACCCGTCGCGCGCCTTGTATCGCTCCAAGATGCGGAATCGACGTTGCCCCTGCACCACGATACCGAGCAAGCCGTCCGGTTGACGGGAGAAATCGACGATGCGTCCGTAGGTACCGATCGAACACAGACCGGCCACCGGACCGGCTTCCGCACCGTCCAGAATCAGCACGATGCCGAAGCCGCTGTCATCGCGCATCGAGTTGCGCACCAGATCGATATAGCGGGTTTCGAAGATGCGCAGTGGCAGCAACCCGCCCGGGAACAGCACGGAGCCGAGCGGGAACAGCGCGATGTCCTGACTGGCTGCCGTCATGCTTACACCCGTACGGTCACGCCGCAGCTTGCCGCGCGATCGTGAAATGTGCCGATGGGCCGAGAATACATGGTCGTCTGGCCGGCGTCAGCGCGACGCGCGCGCACGCAGGCCGGCCAGCAGCAGGTCATGCAGGCCGCCGAAGGCGCCGTTGCTCATCAGCACCAGATGGTCGCCCGGCCGCGACTGCGCCACCAGCGCAGCCGTCAGTTGACCGAGATCGCGGTGGACTTCGGCGAGTGCACCGAGCGGCTGCATGGCGTCGGTCACATCCCACTTGACCTCCGGTGACTGATAAACGAACACCCGGTCGGCGCCGCGCAGCGACTCGGTGAGCGCAGCGCGGTGAGTTCCGAGTTTCATGGTGTTGGAGCGCGGCTCGAGCACGGCGATCACCCGGCCGCTCCCGGCCTTGCGGCGTACGCCGTCGATGGTGGTGAGGATCGCCGTCGGATGGTGCGCGAAGTCATCGTAGACCACCACGCCGTCCACCTCACCGCGCACCTCGAGTCGCCGTCGCACGCCGCCGAACCTGCACAGCGCATCGAGGGCGACCTCTGCGGGGACGCCCGCGTGGTGCGCAGCCACCAACGCGGCGAGTGCGTTCTCCGCATTGTGCCGTCCGAGCATATTCCAGTGGACGTCACCCACACGCCGCGCCGTGTTCCAGACCTCGAAACTTGCATAGGCGTTGGTCGGGTCGGCCACGATATGCCAGTCGGCAGCGACGCCAGACTGCGCAGTGAAACGCTCCACCGGCGTCCAGCAACCCATCTGCAGCACGCCGTCGAGGTTGGCATCGGCGGCGTTGACCACCAGACGGCCATTGGACGGGATGGTGCGCAACAGCAGATGAAACTGACGCTGGATCGCGGCCACGTCGGGGTAAATGTCGGCGTGGTCGTGTTCGAGGTTATTGAGGATCGCCGTGCGCGGCCGGTAATGCACGAATTTGGCACGCTTGTCGAAGAAGGCGGTGTCGTATTCGTCCGCCTCGACGACGAAGGTGCTGCCGCTGCCTAGGCGTGCGCTGACACCGAAATCCAGCGGTACGCCCCCGACCAGAAACCCGGGCTCGAGCCCGGCGTGCTGCAGTATCCAAGTCAGCAGGCTGGTCGTGGTGGTCTTGCCGTGCGTGCCGGCGACGCCCAACACCCAGCGACCCGCGAGCACGTTGCGCGCCAGCCATTCGGGACCTGACTCATAAGGCCGGCCGCTGTCGAGGACCGCTTCGATCAGGGGATTACCTCGGCTCATCACGTTGCCGATGACGAAGACGTCCGGCTGCAATGCCAGTTGGTCCGGTGTGTAGCCTTCGATTACATCGACACCGAGCTCGGCAAGCTGGGTGCTCATGGGCGGATAGACATTGCGGTCCGATCCGGTCACGCGGTGCCCCGCGGCGCGTGCCAGTGCCGCGATGCCTCCCATGAACGTACCGCAGACACCGATGATATGCAGATGCACGGTTCAGTGACTCCCGCCCGCGAGCATGCCGAGCAGCAGGTTGATGACAAAGAAATAAGCGATGGCCACGGCCATGCCGGCAACCAGCGAGATGCCGGCGCCGAGCTTGAAAATCCGTCCCGTGACCACCGCAAAGAGCGCGAGCGAGACAACCGCAGTCAGGCGGGCGAGGCCACTGTCCGGGCCCCCACCCGCGGCATTGATCGCCAATTGCAGCGGCAGGAACACGGCGAGTCCCAGCAACGCCCCGGTACCCAGCACTGCGGCTGCCGTCTGCCGAAAGCGTTCCGGATGACCGTGCAACCGCAGCAGCAGGAATGTCGTCAGCATGAGCAGCAGCGGATCCAGACAGAGAAAGACCCACCACGCCGGACCAGATTCACCGAAGGTGGTGAGCTGAATAGCGGATACTAGAACGTAAAATAGCGTCGACAGACCGAGTAACAGCGCGGAATCAGGCAGGTGCTGCGGGCCGCGTCTGGCGAGGATGATGTCGAGGAATGCCTTCAGTAACGGGATCACGCGGGCCGTCTATGGGGTCTGGGTGAGCATGCCGGGTAAGTGGGGCATTGCCGGGTTGCAGTGGGTGGGTGCGTGATTCTACACGCAGGGGCAGGGGGGAATGGGCGAAGCAGTGTTGATCACCGGACAGGACGCGCTGGAGGCTGCCGTCTTTCGCATGCGCGCTGCCAGCAGGCTGGCGCTCGACACCGAGTTCATGCGCGAGCGCACCTACCACCCGCAGTTGTGCCTCATCCAGCTGGCCACTGACAGCGACTGCTGGCTGGTCGATACGCTGGCTGGGCTGGACCTTGCCCCGTTGTTCGAGCTGCTGTGCGATTCGGGCAAACTCAAGATCTTGCACGCGGCACGCCAGGACCTCGAGGCATTGCTGGTGACCGGCGGCCGCCTGCCGCTCCCCGTGTTCGACACTCAGGTCGCTGCGGGACTCCTCGGCATGCCACCGCAGCTGGGCTACGCGGATCTTGTCGCGCGCCAACTGGGACATTCGCTGGACAAGGGACAGACACGCACGGACTGGTCGCGGCGACCGCTCTCGCCGGCACAACTAGCCTACGCTGCAGACGACGTGAACCACTTGCTGCTGCTGCACAGTCAACTCGAAGCAGCGCTGACCGAAAGCAATCGGCTGTCATGGGCAGCGGAGGAAGCGGCGGCGTTGGGCAATCCAGCGCTGTTCCGCACCGATCCAGCGCAGGCATGGCGACGCTTGAAGGGCCTCGGCCGTTTACGTCCCGAGGGTCAGGCGGTGGCCCGGGCACTGGCGCAATGGCGTGAGCAACGCGCGCTTGAATCAGATAAACCTCGCGGCTGGATCCTGAACGACGACACGGTATACGCCATCGCGACCGCTCTGCCGGCGTCATTGCAATCACTCGAAGCGGTGCCCAGCCTGCCGCCGGCCACGCTGCGCAAGCGGGGCGAAGAATTACTACAGTTGATCAACAGAGCGCGCCTGGAGAGTAACGCAGCCGTACCTGCCAGCAGCGCTCGCCGTGCGACACCCGAGGAGACGGCACTCGCCGCACGACTGATGCAGATCGTGCGCGAAACAGCGGCAGAGCTTGGGATCGCCAGCGAGTTGCTGGCGACGCGCCGTGATATCGACGCGATGGCGTTCGGCGAACGCGATACGCCGGTGACGCGCGGCTGGCGCAGAGCGGTGGTCGGCGCTCGCCTGCTCGCGGCGCTGCCCTGAACCCCCGACGAGTTGCCTCAGCCGCCCGCGGCGCGCACGAAGTCGGCGTACACCTGCTCGACCGCCTGATCGGCATTGACGACGCGCAACAAGCCACGCGCACGGTAGTGGTCGATCAGAGGCGTGGTCTGACTGCCGTAGACCTTGAGTCGATTCTCGATGACCTCAGCCTTGTCGTCCGCTCGCTGGATCAATTCGGGTGACTCACCGGCAGGATGCGCATCGCAACGCGACCCGTTCGATGAAGGCGAGCTGTAGACGTTGAACACCTTGCCGCATTTGGGACAACTGCGCCGCCCGGTCAGCCGGTTGAACAACGCCTTCGGGTCGACGTCCATCAGCACCACGCTGTCGATCGGCTGTTTGATGTCGGCGAGCAGCTGGTCCAGCGCCCCAGCCTGGGCGACGTTGCGCGGGTAGCCGTCCAGAATGAAGCCGTTGGCGGCGTCCGGACGACCGAGCCGCTCGCGGATCAGGCCGAGCACGATCTCATCGGAGACGAGTTCCCCGGCGTCCATGGCGGCTTTTGCACGCTTGCCGAGGTCAGTGCCCCGCGCGACGGCATCTCGCAACAGATCGCCCGAGGACACCTGCGGGATACCGCGTTGATCACGCAGTCGCTGGGCTTGGGTACCCTTGCCCGAACCGGGCGCGCCGAGCAGTACGAGTCGCATCGATGAAGCCGTCCAGAAACACTGCCGAGGTCGCGCACCCTACCGAAATCCGGCCACCGCGCCAACCTCCGCGCTATGATACGGACCAGTCGAAACCAGCTAAGTCCCCGATACATAGACCTTTTTGACTGGAGTCAAGATGAAAAGGACGGCCCGTCCCCGCAATGCCTTCTATGCCCAATCCGGTGGCGTCACCGCCGTCATCAACGCCTCTGCCTGTGGCGTGATCGAAACGGCCCGCAAGCACAAGCGACAGATCGGCGAGGTCTATGCAGGCAGACACGGCATTCTGGGTGCGCTCACCGAGGATCTCATCGACACCGGCGCGGAATCGGCAGCCAACATTCGGGCCTTGCGTCACACGCCTTCGGGCGCCTTCGGCTCGGCCCGCTACAAGCTGAAGAAATACGAGGATAACCCGCAGCAATACGAGCGCCTGATCGAGGTCTTCAAGGCTCATGACATCGGGTATTTCTTCTACAACGGCGGCGGCGATTCGGCGGACACCTGCCTCAAGGTATCGCTGCTCGCCGAGAAGATGGGCTACCCGATTCAGGCCATCCATGTGCCAAAGACGGTGGACAACGACCTGCCCATCACCGATTGCTGTCCGGGTTTCGGTTCAGTGGCGAAGTACGTCGCGGTCTCGATCCGCGAGGCAGGCTACGACGTGGCCTCGATGGCCCGCACATCGACCAAGGTGTTCGTGCTCGAGGTGATGGGACGCCATGCCGGCTGGATCGCCGCGGCAGGTGGACTGGCAGCGGAAAAAGCGGGTGATTCGCCGCACATCATCCTGTTTCCGGAGATCGTCTTCGACCAGGAGAAGTTCCTCGCGCGGACCAAGGAATGCGTCGACAAATATGGCTACTGCACCGTCGTCGTCTCCGAAGGGGTGCGCAATGCCGAGGGCAAATTTCTCGCCGATGCCGGCACGCGCGACGCCTTCGGTCACGCTCAGCTCGGAGGCGTGGGTCCGGTAGTCGCGCAGCTCGTCAAGGAGAAGTTCGGTTACAAATATCACTGGGCGGTCGCCGACTACCTGCAGCGCGCGGCGCGGCACATTGCCTCCAAGGTCGATGTCGAACAGGCCTACGCGCTCGGGAAGGCGGCGGTCGAGCTTGCGCTCGAGGGTCACAACTCGGTGATGCCAACCATCGTGCGCACGTCGAACCGACCCTATCGCTGGAAGATCGGCGTGGCGAACCTCGAGGACGTCGCCAACAAGGAGAAGATGCTGCCGCGCGACTACATTACGCCTGACGGCTTCCACATCACGGCGAAGGGCCGCCGCTATCTGGCACCGCTGATCAACGGCGAGGACTATCCGCCCTACAAGGACGGGCTCCCCCAGTACGTCCGGCTGCGCAACAAAGGCGTACGCCGCCGGCTGAAAACGGGCTTTGTGGTATAGTCCCGCGGATTTTTTAGGGCGCCATACGGCCGCAGAGCCGCCGCTCTTGATTGCAAAGCCCCCGTTCCGGCACAGGCCTGCGCTGGGGCTGCACATCTGACCGATGCGTGTTTCTCTTCTGGGAGGTTGAGTAATGACGACTGATTCCGCGCTGCTGCTCGCCATCGTGGCTGGCATCGCCGCGATCCTGTACGGCATCCTGTCGGTACGCTGGATCCTGGCCCAACCCGCGGGCAATGCCCGCATGCAGGAAATTGCTGCCGCAGTTCAGCAGGGCGCGAGCGCCTACCTGAACCGTCAATACACCACCATCGGAATCGTCGGCGCCGTGCTGTTCGTGCTGATCGGCCTGTTCCTCGGCTGGCCCACGGCAGGCGGGTTCGCGGTGGGCGCGATCCTCTCCGGTCTGGCGGGCTACATCGGCATGAACGTCTCGGTGCGCGCCAACGTACGCACGGCACAGGCCGCGAGCGTCGGGCTCAACCCCGCGCTGCAGGTGGCATTTCGCGGCGGCGCCATCACCGGCATGCTGGTGGTCGGGCTCGGTCTGCTGGGCGTGGCCATCTATTACTGGCTGATGCTGCGCACGCTAGGCGATGCCGACAAGGCGCTGCACTCGCTGGTCGGACTTGCCTTCGGCGGCTCGCTGATCTCGATCTTCGCGCGTCTCGGCGGCGGTATCTTCACCAAGGGCGCGGACGTCGGTGCGGACTTGGTCGGCAAAGTGGAAGCCGGCATCCCTGAGGACGACCCGCGCAACCCGGCGGTGATCGCCGACAACGTCGGCGACAACGTCGGCGACTGCGCCGGCATGGCCGCCGACCTGTTCGAGACCTACGCGGTCACGGTCGTGGCAACCATGCTGCTCGCCGGCCTGACCATGCAGAGCCTCGGCATCAACGCGGTGCTCTATCCTCTGGTCCTCGGCGCGGTCTCGATCGTCGCCTCCATCATCGGCACCTTCTTCGTCAAGGCGCAGGAAGGCGGCAAGATCATGAACGCGCTGTACCGCGGCGTGCTCGTCTCGGGTGCGATTGCAGCGGTCGCGTTCTGGTTCGTGACCAAGCAGATGTTCGGCGACGCGGGCAACAACCTGTTCTTCTGCGCGCTGATCGGACTCGCGCTCACTGCAGCGATGATCTGGATCACCGAGTACTACACGGCGACCGAGTACGCGCCCGTGCGGTATGTGGCCGCAGCCTCGCAGACGGGTCACGGCACCAACGTGATCGCGGGTCTGGCGGTGTCGATGAAGTCGACCGCGCTGCCCGTGCTGGCCATCTGCGCTGCGATCTGGGGTGCCTACCAGCTCGACGGGTTGTACGGCATCGCGATCGCCGCCACGGCAATGCTCTCGATGACCGGCATGATCGTCGCGCTCGATGCCTACGGCCCGATCACCGACAACGGCGGCGGCATCGCCGAGATGGCGGGTCTGCCGAAAGACGTGCGCAAGATCACGGACGCACTGGATGCGGTCGGCAACACCACCAAGGCGGTCACCAAGGGCTATGCGATTGGTTCGGCGGGTCTGGCGGCACTCGTGCTGTTCGCCGACTACACCCACAACCTCGAGATCGCGGGCAAGCTGCAGGCCTTCAGCCTGTCGGATCCGGCTGTGATCATCGGCTTGTTCATCGGCGGCCTGGTGCCCTACCTGTTCGGCGCCATGGCGATGGAAGCCGTGGGCCGCGCCGCCGGTTCGGTGGTGGTCGAGGTGCGTCGTCAGTTCAAGGAAATCCCGGGCATCATGGAAGGCACCGCCAAGCCGGACTACTCCAAGGCCGTCGACATGCTGACGCGTGCCGCGATCAAGGAGATGATCGTGCCGTCGCTGCTGCCGATCCTGATTCCGGTAGTCGTCGGCTTCGGCATGAACTGGCTGCTGGGTGAAGGCGCCGGCATCCGTGCCTTGGGCGGCGTGCTGATCGGCACCATCGTCACCGGTCTGTTCGTCGCTATCTCGATGTGCACCGGTGGCGGCGCGTGGGACAACGCCAAGAAATACATCGAGGAAGGTCACTTCGGCGGCAAGGGTTCGGACACGCACAAGGCGGCCGTCACGGGCGACACCGTGGGCGATCCCTACAAGGACACCGCGGGCCCGGCCATCAACCCGCTGATCAAGATCATCAACATCGTGGCGCTGCTGCTGGTGCCGCTGCTGTAATGATCTCGCCCGCCTCTGTCGCTCGCGACAGAGTGCGGCTGGACTGCGCATGAGGCACCCATCGCCCTCATGCAATGCGAAGGCCCCGGTCACGCCGGGGCCTTTTCTTTTGCAGGTGAGTGTGGCGGTTAACGCCAGGTACGGGATAAGAATTCCGCGCGAAAAATTGCACGCCTGCACTGCCCTCCGTATGCTCCGCTGCAACGACAAATGAAGGGGATGCTGATGGACGCCAAAGACGGCAACGGGCTGAGTCGATCGCTGCAACCCCGGCACATGTTCATGATCACCATCGGCGGCATCATCGGCGCCGGGTTGTTCGTCGGCAGCAGCTCCGCCATCGCAACGGCGGGTCCTGCGGTGGTGGTCAGCTATGCGCTGACGGGTCTGCTGATTCTGCTCGTGATGCGCATGCTCGGCGAGATGGCGGTGTCGATGCAGGGCGTGCGCAGCTTCACCGAGTTCGCCCGTGCCGGCCTCGGCAACTGGGCCGGCTTCTCCGTGGGCTGGCTGTACTGGTATTTCTGGGGCATCGTCATTCCGATCGAGGCCATTGCCGGTGCCAAGATCCTGCATGACGATCTCGGCTTCACTGCGCTCTCGCAACTGCAGACAGGCAGTCTGCTGATGCTGCTGATGACGGGCGTGAACCTGCTGTCGGCACGTTCCTATGGCGAATTCGAGTTCTGGTTCTCGTCGATCAAAGTGGGCGCGATTCTCGCCTTCATCGCCGTTGCCGCCGCCTATGCATTCGGCCTGACCTCTGACGGCAATACGTTCGGCAATCTGGTCGCACACGGGGGTTTCGCGCCGTTCGGCTGGGTGGCAGTGCTGGCTGCGGTGACCACCGTGATCTTTTCCATGATGGGTGCAGAGATCGTCACGATTGCAGCGGCGGAATCAACCGAGCCAGCGAAGGCCGTGGCGCGCATGACCTCGAGTGTCATCAGTCGCATCATGCTGTTCTACGTGCTGTCGCTGACACTCATTCTGGCCGTCGTGCCCTGGAACGAGATCGTCCCGCCGGAATCGCCGTTCACGCACGCGCTGAAAACCATGGGGATACCCGGCGCCGACAAGATCATGAGCTTCATCATCCTGACAGCCGTGCTCTCGTGCCTGAATTCCTGTTTCTACATCTGTTCGCGCGTCTTGTTCGTGCTCGCCGAGAAAGGTGATGCACCGCGCTGGCTCGTCAAGACCAACGCCCGCCAGGTGCCGGCACGCGCAGTACTGCTCGGCGCGGCATTTGGTTTTGTTGGGCTGTACGCCCAGGCGCTGTCGACCGGCGTGTTCTCGTTTCTGGTGAATGCCTCGGGCGCCATCATCCTGTTCATCTACGTCGTGATGGCCGTCGCGCAGATCCGGCTGCGGCGCAGGATGGACGCGGCCGGTGAGACACCGACGCTGCCGATGTGGGGGTTCCCTTACCTGAGTTGGGCCGCCGTCATCGGCATGAGTGCCGTGCTGCTGGCCATGGTGCTGACGCCTTCGCTGGCCACACAGTTCTGGGCCAGCGTGGTCTCGGTAGTAGTGGTGCTGCTTGCGTATACCGTGCGTCGAGGCAACTCTGCGGCGGCATAGGCTCATCGATTCGACAAATTGCAGACCCGGCGTATCGTCCGGGTTAGGCACGAGCGGGCATGTCGCTACTCTCCTGCCGGCTGAGACCGCCGCCCGTCGGAGCCGATGTTGCCGACCGCCGACTTCCTGTCCATCATGCACGGCAAATCCGTTGATCCTGGAAGCCCGCATGCGTTCACCATCTTGCATACTCGGTATCACGCTGCTGTGTGCAGCTGCCACCCTGCCGGCAGCCGAGCGCAGCCCATTCACGGTCACCGATGTTTTGCTCGAGCGTCAGGTAGCTGAACCTGCGATATCGCCGGACGGTCAGTGGGTGGCCTATGTCAGCAGTGTGGCGGACACGCAAAAGGATGCCTTCAACAGCGACTTGTGGATGGCCAGCTGGGATGGCAAACGCAACGTCCGCCTGACCCGTACCGAGCAGGACGAGAGTACGCCGCGCTGGAGTCCCGACGGTCGGTATCTGGCCTTCCTCGCGGCGCGTCCAGCGACGAGCGGCGATAGCAAAAGTACGCCGGTAAAGCAGATCTGGCTGCTGGATCGAAGCGGCGGTGAGCCAGAGCAATTGACTGCATTCAAAGGCAGCGTCGCCGAGTTCGATTGGTCCCCGGACGGACAACGTCTGGCGGTGATCGCGTGGGATGAAGACAGCCGCAAGACGGCGGACCCGGATGCAACTCCGCCGCCCATCGTGCTGGACCGCTACTACTTCAAGGAAGACTACACGGGCTACGTCGGGCCGGAACGCAAACGTCTGTTCATCTTCGACATGGCCGGTCGCAAGGCAACACGAGTCACGGCGTCAGTACATGACGAAAGTCGACCGGCATGGTCACCCGATGGTCGCGAGCTGGCGTTTCTCGGCCGCGAGGGTGACGATCCGGATCGCGGCGGCCGCTATACCCTTCTCGTGGCGCGTCCAGGCAGCAACGCTGCGCCGCGGCGACTGGTCGAATTTCAGGGCGAGAACGGGGACTCGTCGTGGATGGCCACGCCCCAATGGAGCCCGGACGGCAAACGCATTGCGTATGTGGCAGGAGGCGACCCGAAACTCATCTACTACGCCCTCCAAGGGGTGCGCGTAATCGATGCGGCGGGTGGCCCGCCGCGCGCGATCGCGGCCGGACTCGATCGCAACACCACTCAGCCACGCTGGGCCGCCGATGGCAGGAGCCTCTACTTTCTGCTGGAAGATGACCGCAATCAGCAACTGGTCAACGTCACTCCGGGGGAGGAGCGTATGCGCCGGATCACCGAGGGCCGGCGTGAGGTGGCTGATTATGCGTTGGGTCGCAACGGGCAGATCGCTCTACTGGAATCCACAACGGATCGTCCGACCGAGATCTATGCGCTCGAGCGCGGCATGCGTCGGCCCTTGTCGAAGCAGAACGATGATTGGCTGAGCACGCGTCAGCTCGCGACCACCGAAGAGATCAGCGTCGCCAGCCGCGATGGCACGCGCATCAGCGGCTTTCTGGTCAAGCCACCCAACTGGCAGTCAGGCCGCCGCTATCCAACCATTCTGCGCATTCACGGCGGACCGGTGTCGCAATTCGCCAATACCTTCATGGCCGACTGGCAGGTGCTGGCGGCGGCAGGATACGTGGTCGTAGCCGCGAATCCGCGTGGCAGCTCGGGACGGGGCGAAGCGTTCTCGACCGCCATCTACGGCGATTGGGGGAACAAGGACACCCAAGACGTGCTAGCTGCGGTCGACTACGCAGTGCAACAAGGCATTGCAGATCCCGATCGCCTCGGCGTGGGCGGCTGGTCATATGGTGGCATCCTCACCAACCAGGTCATCGCGCGCGACGGACGCTTCAAGGCGGCTACCAGTGGCGCCAGCCTCAGCAACGCGTTGGCGGGCTACGGCACGGACATGTACATCCGCGAATATGAGGCGGAGTTGGGCCGTCCATGGGAAAACCCCGAGGCCTACGTGAAGGTTTCCTACCCGTTCTTCAATGCCGGCCGCATCAATACCCCCACCTTGTTCCTGTGCGGCGACAAGGACTTCAATGTCCCACTGCTCAACTCGGAGCAGATGTATCAGGCGCTCAAGAGCCGCGGCGTGGATACACGCCTCGTGATCTATCCGGACCAGTTCCATGGTCTGGACGTGCCGTCTTACATCACCGACCGATTGCAGCGCTACGTGGACTGGTACGGCAAATATCTGAAGTAGGCACGGCGCGCCTCAGGCCAAGCCGGGAGACGGCGCAGACTGGTCATCATCGATTGCAGCCTCGGTGTTGACCAGCAACCAGGTCGCAGCCGCCACTAGGGCAAACGCCGTACCGGTTGCGAATGCCGCGTACCAGGCGCCCTGAGCCGACAGGTAGGCGACGATCGGTATACCGATCACGCCGCCGAGATTACCTCCCGTGTTGAGTACGCCCGCCGCCGCCATCGAGTCGGAGCGAGCGACCTGCATGGTACCGGCCCAATAGGCACCCTCGGTCAGTTCGATGGCAAGATACGCCAACGTCAGCGCAGCCACCGCGAGGTAGGGATTGCCGACATTCACCGCCAGCAGCAGCAGCGCGCCAGCGAGTGGCAAGGCGCACAATGGCACCATGCGGTAGCCCCAACGCACGCCTCGCAGTCGCGTGAAATGGTCCGTGAGGCTGCCACCCAGCGCCGATCCGATGGCTGCACCGATCGGTGGCAGCATCGCGAGGAAGCCGCTTTGCAGCACGCTGAATTTGCGTTCCTGAATCAGGTACAGGAACGACCAGTTCTGCAGCAGATAGAACACATAGTTCATGCACAGGTAGGAGCCGGCGAGGAGCAGCACGTTGCGGTCGGCCGCGACGCGCCGCAGTCGCGCCCAGGTCAATCGCGGGCGTTGCTCGCGCACCGCCGTGCCAAGTTCGGTCAGCTCTTGGCTGCTGACCTTGGGATGCTGGCGCGGTACGTCGCGGCCGTACCACCACCAGCCGAGTGTCAATGCGAGAGAGGGCACACCGATCCACAGCAGCGCACCCTGCCATCCATAGGCTTGACTGAGCAGCACGATCAAAGGTGGCGTGACCGCCGCGCCAATGTTCATGCCCGCCGTCTGCAGCCCCTGCACCGACGCCCAACGCTGGCGGGGAAACCATGCTTCCACGACTCCGGTGAAGACAGGAAACACTGGCGCCTGCGACGCACCGAGCAAGGCCTGCGCCAACAGCAGAATGACGAACAGCGTCGTGCCACCGACCACCCACGGCGCGAGCGGTGTGGCAACCATGGCCAACACACCGAGCAGTCCGAGTGTGAAGAAGGCCTTGCGCGCACCGACGATCTGTCCGAACACGCCGCCCGGCAATTGTAGTGCTGCATAGGTCGCGGTGAAGGCCCACATCAGCCACCCGATCTGGACCTGACTGAGTTGCAGCTCCGGCATGATGCGTTCGGCCGCAACGGATAGGCTGGAACGCTGCACATAGGCCATCAGCGCAAAGCCGAACATGTAAGCAAGTATCCACCAGCGCACTCGACCGCGACGTACCGATGCTGTCATCGCAAGCTCCGATGGCAGACGATGCCCTGCGAGCGCCGCTCATGCATCACCAGTGCAAGCGAGACCCCGACTTCCAACAGTCGTCCGTTCATTTAGCCCCCGCTGCGCCGTTCGGTCTGCGCGGTCTTTACAGCACGACTGACCGCGCTCATCAGGTTGATCAGCAGACGACCCGCCGTGATGCAACTCAATTGATTGGCGAAATCGAAACTCGGCGCGATCTCCACGACGTCCATGCCGACCACTCGGCCGCGCGCCGCAACGCCGTGCAACAACTGCAACACCTGCTCAGTTTGCAAGCCGCCCGGGACGGGGGCCAGCACACCCGGCATGCAGGACGGGTCGATGCCGTCAGCATCGATGGTGATGTAAAAGTCCACACCGCGCGGCAGGCGATCGATCACTGCGCCGATACCCCGTCGGTGCACCTCAGCGGCCGTGATCATGTCAGACCCCCAGTCGCGGGCGGCCTCGACTTCCTCGCGCCGCGCGCTGCCGGTGCCGCGCAGACCGATTTGGGTCATGCCGCCGATCCACGGCAACTCACTGGCACGCCGCAACGGACTGCTATAGCCACGACGCACGCCCCGCACCTCGTCGCGCCAGTCGAGATGGGCGTCGACGTGCACGATATGCAGTGGCCGGCCGAGCACCTCGAGTGCCTGCACCAGCGGTATGGTCACGCCGTGATCGCCACCAAGCGCAAGCAGCAACGTGCCGTTGCGCCAGAATCGGCGCGCCACCGACTCGACGTTGGCGCTGTGGGCAGCATAGGACACTCCCTCCCAAACGATATTGCCAGCGTCGATACAGCGACCCGGCAGGCGCTCGGCGAGCGGGCCGTCAATGTCGAAATCCCAATGCGTGACCCCATCGCTGATCTGGTGGGACTGCGCACGGATGGCATCGGGGGCCGAAGCCTGATCATTCGGGCACGCATCCCCCGGATAGTTTTCGCTCTGGGGTATGCCAATGATTGCGACGTCGGCTTGCCACTGCGAGGGGTCGGTCACCACCGGCCAGTCGAGGAACCCGCGCGTCGGCGCTTGGGTTCGAAAGCCAGAGAGATCGGTGAGCATCGTGCCTGCGGCGCTGGTGACTATACAGCCGATGCTAGCACGATGAGGCGGTTCGGTAGCGCCTGGGTCTTGCGAGACGAACGCACCTATGCGCAATCACACGGGGCGTCCTCGGCAAGCGACGGGCATCGGGTCGGTCTCCGGCGTCGCGGCTCAAGCACCGGCCCAAGATGGGTAGCCAGTGCCGGTCACTCAGTCCAGAGTGGCTACCGCCGACGTCAGCTGTTCGCGATCGATGCGTATGCGTGAACTCTCGTTGCCCACACGATCGATCGCCGAGATGACGAGGACGTCGGGCACCGCCTCTGCCTGATCGAAAACGAGTCTGCGACGATACCGTCCTTGAACCTCGTCAATGGCACCTTCGATCGACAAGCCCCACCGCCCGTGCCGTGAAGACCAGACCGCATAGCTCAGGATCGACTGGCCGTCCGCCGGCGCGAGAGTGACGCGGACATGACCCGCTCGGTCCCGAGTGACGGTATGGACGGGCGGTGCCGGCGGCGTTTGACCCAGCCAGGGTGAGGCGGGGACCAGCGCCGGTAGTCGGTACTGCGTCTCGCGCAGGCGATCGGCAAGTCCACGACGATTCTGCGCCAACGCGACCATGCTGAAGTGCAGATGACCATTGAGATGAGGATCAACAAGTGCCCGCTGTCGGGTCAGGTCGATCTGGTCCAGAATCTCTTCGGGTTGCCAGGACTTGGATGTCTCGTCCACACGGCTGGTGTAGAGGCCGGGCCAGACATGACGTGCGGCGGTGTTCTGACCGGCCCAGTAGTTGAGCAGATCTCCGTAGGCCTGTCCCGGCTGCGCCAGTGACCAATATAGTTGCGGCGCGAAGTAATCGAGCCAACCTTGCTGCAGCCAGAGCTCGGCATCCGCATAGAGCTTGTCGTACTGGCTGAATCCCGTGATACCAGCCGGGCGCCGGTCGGGTCGCCCGAGCCCAAAGGGGCTGATGCCGAATTTGACGTGGGGCTTTTCCTGCTTGATGGTCTGGTAGATCCGTTCCACCAGTGTGTCCACGTTCTGCCGACGCCAGTCGGCGCGATCGAGCGTGCCTCCCGTGGCGAGATACGCTTGCCACGAGGGATCGTCCGGGAACGGCAGTTCGCCGCGTCCCGGCGCTGAGCCGTCGGCGGAGGCAGTCTTTGCATTTGCATTCGCTGCCACGGGGTAGGGATAGAAATAATCGTCGATCTGTACGCCGTCGACGTCGTAACGCCTCACGACATCGAGGATCACACTGACGGTCTGCTCGGAGGCCGTGGGTTCGCCCGGATCCAGCCATTGAAAGCCACCGTAGGACTTCACCACCGCCGGATTGGTATTGGCGATGTGATTCCAGGCATTGGGCGACTTGGCACTGGTGTGACGCGCCCGATAGGGATTGAACCAAGCGTGCAGTTCGATACCGCGTTTGTGCGCCTCCGTGATCCACAGCGTCAGCGGGTCGTAGTATGGATCCGGCGCCCGGCCCTGCTCACCCGTCAGGTACTCGGACCAAGGTTCGATTTTCGAGTCATACAGTGCATCGGCACTCGTGCGTACCTGCAGGATGATCGCATTGAGGTTGAGCTCGTGGGCTCGCCGGACGATGGCAACGATCTCTGCCTGCTGCTCTGCCACGGTGAGATCCCGGCGGCTCGGCCAATCGATGTTGGCAACGGTTGCGACCCACACCCCCCGGAATTCGCGGAGTATGGCCGGGGGTTCGCCCACCGTCACTGGCGCACGGACGGCAGGCGCGGGTCGCGTTGCATCCCCCTGTTTTCCAGGTGTGGCACCGCACGCGGCAAGGACGGCGATTCCCCAGCACACGAGCGCGAAGCGCAGCTGGGGGGTCGCGACCAGACGCGGCAGCGGGAGAAAACTCATACTGTGATAAACCACTTCTTGCGCCAGAGATACCAGGCCAGCGCAAACATGCACAGATTGAAAGCCACCGCGAACAGCAATGATCGATTCTGCGCGGCGATTGGCAGCGTCTGAAACGGCGTATAAATCCACTCTTTGAGCGAGACCGTCTTACCGTCGTCGACGGCAAGATGGAAATATCCGAGCAACCTTGCGATCAAACCCGAACAAACAAAAATGAAAAGCGCGTTCATGCCGTAGATGATCCAAGGCAAGGACAGACGCTGCGAGTTGGTCCGCACGATCGATGAATCGACGCCGTCGATCAACCAGTAAAAACAACCGAACAGCAGCAGCGCCCAACCCGTCGTAAAGACAGCATAGGATGGTGACCACAGACCCTTGTTGATCGGCATGAGCGCCGCATCGAGCAGCACGCCGAGCAAAACGCAGACAGTGCCCGCGATCATCATCCACAGGGTTTTCCGGGCCTCGCCCAGGTCGCGGGCCAGCCAGTGCCCGGTGAGCACGCCGCCGAGCATGGTCGCCAGCGCAGGCAGCGTACTGAACAGTCCTTCCGGATCCCAGGTGCGACTCTTGGCCCAGAGATGTCCCGACAGCAGCAGCCGATCGATGAAAGCGCCGAGATCGCGGCCTGGCTCCAGGGCACCGGCCACCACGACGCCGCTCGGGTCCGGCACAGGGACCAGCAACATCGCTGCCGCGTAAAACGCCAGCAAGCCCACCAGCCATCCAAACAAGGCCCGCCAGTTGCAATACAGGACCAGCGGCGCCGCCAGTGCGGTACACAACGCAATACGCTGTAGCACACCCGGGATGCGCAGCGTCGCCAAATCGAAGTTGGGGACGAAGTTGAGCGCAAGACCGATCAGGAAGATGATCGCGGCGCGTTGCCACAGCGAAAACAATAGCTGCCTGCGCTCATCAGCGAGCGCTCCAGCCCGGCGACGGGCGATCGACAAACTCAGGGCCACACCGCTGATGAACAGGAAGAAAGGGAAAATCAGGTCGGTGAAAGTCCAGCCGTTCCATGCAGCATGATCGAGCTGCGGATAGACATGGTCCCAGTCCCCGGGGTTGTTGACCAGCACCATGCTCGCGATCGTGAAGCCGCGGAACGCATCCAGCGAGACCAGACGTGATGAGGTCACGAGTCGGATACCGCGGCTGGCGTGGTTTTCTTTCTGCCGAAAGCAGGATCGATGTCCAGGAAAGCGGCAACGATCAACGACGGCAGCGTGCACAGGCACACCCAAAGGAAGAATTGCGGATAGCCGACCTGTTCCTGAATCCAACCGCTGACCATACCCGGCAGCATCATGCCGAGCGCCATGAAGCTGGTGCAGATCGCGTAATGGGCGCTCTTGTTCGGACCGTCGGCCACCATGATCATGAACAACATGTAGGCGGCAAATCCAAATCCGTAGCCGAACTGCTCGATGGCGATTGCCAGGGTGATGACCGGCACAGAAGTGGGTTGCAGCGCTGCCAGCAGGACGAACAGCAGGTTAGGGACATGCACGGCGCACAGCATGGGCCAAACCCAGCGTCTGAGGCCGCCGCGGGAGATCATGTAGCCCCCGGCAATGCCGCCGAGGGTCAGGGCGATCACACCGATCGTGCCATAGGCGATTCCCACTTGGGCCGTACTGAGACCCAACCCACCAGCAGGGCGTTCATCCAGCAGAAAGGGTGCCACGAGCTTCAATGCCTGCGCCTCACCCAGCCGAAAGGTCAACAGGAATGCCAGCACCAGAAGAATGTCTTTACGCGCGAAGAAAGCGCGAAACGTCGTCCAGAAGTCCAGCATCAGGTTGCCCGTCCCCACCACGGTCTGATCCGTGGACGGCCGCGGCAGGACGCGGCCGTGATACATGCACAGCAACAGGAACAGCAATGACAGCACGCCGAACACGAGCGACCAGGCAAAGGTCACATCGCCGGTGCGCTCGGCCAATCGACCAGCGAGGAACACCAGCGCGCCCTGACCAGCGATCATTGCCAGACGGTAAAAGGTGGAGCGCACGCCGACGAAGGCGGCCTGCTGGTGCTGCTCCAGCGCCAGCATGTAGAACCCGTCAGCGGCAATGTCATGGGTCGAGGAACTGAACGCCAGCAACCAGAGCACGGCGAGCGTGATACGGAAAAACTCCGACGTCGGCAGCGTAATAGCCACCAAAGCCAGCGCCACACCGATCACAAACTGCAGTGTGACGATCCAGAATCGTTTGGTGTGAAACAGGTCGACTATGGGTGACCAGAGCGGTTTGATGACCCACGGCAGGTACAGCCAACTGGTGTAGAGCGCGATATCTGCATTGGAGATACCGAGATTCTTGTACATGATGACCGCGATGGTCATTACCACGACATAGGGAATACCTTGCCCGAAATACAGGCTGGGTATCCAACGCCAGGGCGTCTCGGCAGAGGCAACCGGCGATCCAGTATTCGGACCGGCACTTGCCATCGAGTCCTCATGGAGATCGGGAAGAAGTGTTCCGGATGCTAGCATGGAGGCACGCGATCAATCAGGCCGGAATGGGCATGCCCGAGCCAGTCCGTCCGGGCCTCATGGTTACCGACCCGTGATGCCAGGTATCACTGCACACTCGGCTCGACTTGTCGTGAACCAAACCGCATGATGCGGCGCCTACCGTGGGCCATCCGGCAGCAGCAGCGACGGGAATTGCGGACCGCGCGGTCCGCCCAGTGACGATACGCAGATGGACGAAATGACGCTTTCAACGGCCGATGAACTTGCAATCCACACGCTCATGTCACTCTATGGTCATGTGATCGATGAGCGGGACTGGTCGCGGCTGCCGGATCTGTTCACCGACGACGTGATCTACGACATGACGGATTTCAATCTGGGCAGACTGCAGGGTATCGCCGCCGTGCGCCAGCTTTGGATCGATCAGGAGGATCAGCATCCGCTGGCCCACCATGCGACGAACGTGGTGGTCACAGCGGAAGCGCCTGGTGTCGCGCGAGTGATCTCGAAGGGCATTGGCGTCGGTCGCGGCGGCAGGGTTGGCAGCGTGGTCTACCGCGACGTCGTGCGACGTGGCGCTGCAGGCTGGCGCATCGCGGAACGCGTCGGCCTGCTGCGCCGCCCCTCGGGTGGTGGTTGATGACTGCAACCGCTCTGTGGCCACATGCCGACGGCGTGCGTTGCATGAACGCCTCGACAGCCCGGACACCCCGGTGACCGACATCACTGCGTCCCGCCGCGCTACCGTGTCGTTCGCCCTGCTGCTGTTGCTGCCGGCGGGACTGCTGTACGGCGCCTTTCTCTGGAATCCGATCGTCTTTGACGACATTTATTTCTTTGACGGATCGATTCACACCCAGTACCTCGACAAGCCCTTCAGTCTCGACCTGCGCTGGCTGCCTTACGCCACCTTCGAGTGGACGCGGGCGCTGCTGGGACTCGACCTGATCTGGTATCGGCTCGGCAACCTCGCGCTGCATCTCGCCGTCACCGTGGCATTGTTTCTGCTGCTGCGACGGCTGCTCGAGATCGTGCAGGCCTCGTCGGACGGCGTCACGGCCGCGGCGAGCATCGATCGACCGGCCTTCATCGCGGCCCTGCTGTTCTCTCTCCATCCCGTCGCCGTCTACGGCGTTGCCTACCTCACCCAGCGCTCCATCTTGATGGCGACGTTGTTTGCGTTGCTGACGTGGCGGTTGTTTCTGGAGGGACTGGAGCGGCGCAGGCAGCCGTGGTTGCTGGCCTCAGCTGCCACCTACTTCATCGCCGTGCATTGCAAGGAACACGCAGTGATGGTGCCGGCGGTTTGCGCGGCATTGGTGCTGCTCACGGCTCACGAACGTCGCGGCCTCCTGCGATTGCTGTCGCCCGTTTTCGCGATCTATGCCGCCATCGGTATCGAGACGACCATCAAACTGAAGACCGGCCACGTGCTGGGTCAGGCATACGAACCGGTCGCCGGCGATCTCCTGGAGCGCCTCGGCATCTCGGCGGGCATGGCGTACCCGCTGTCGGTAGTCACGCAAACGTTGCTGTACTTCAAGTACCTGTTGCTGTGGCTGCTGCCGGTGTCCTCCTTCATGTCGGTGGACATGTATCCGGACATTGCGCGGCGCATGGTCTCGTGGCCCGAGACGCTGGGAGTGCTTGCTTTCATCGCCTATCCCTGCGTTGCCCTCTGGCTGCTGCTCAGGCGTGGGTTGGCAGGTCTCCTCGGATTTGCGCTGCTCTGCCCCTGGCTGCTGTTTCTGACCGAACTGTCGACGGTGCGAGTGCAGGAGTCTTTCGTTCTCTACCGCTCTTATCTGTGGATGCCGTTACTGTTCGCGGCGCTACCGGTTCTGCTGCGCAAACTCGATGGATCACGGATCCTGCTCTACGGGACTGTCGTCGCACTGGCATTGCTCAGTCAAACCGTATTACGACTGCAGACCTTCAGCAATCCCCTGCTGCTCTGGGACGATGCGATCCGACTGGTCGAGCGCAGCGGAACGGCGCGCGCCGGTGTGGAACGCGTGTATTACAACCGAGGCATCATGTGGGAACGCCTCGGTCAGCACGAGCGGGCGATTGCCGACCAGACACGCGCGATCGAACTGTCGGGTCCGCACGGATATTATGTCGGTCACGCCCTGCAAAACCGAGGAGCAGCACGCATGGAAGTCGCACAGTATCAGCTTGCGCTCGACGATTTCCGTCGCGCTGCCGAGATGCAGCCGCCCAATCCCAAAGCCTTCCTGGGTGTCGCGAGGGCGCTGCAGGCATTGCGGGATCCGGCGGCGACTCAGGCCTACGCGAGGGCATGCGCGATGGGCAGCGCCGCAGCCTGCGGACCGCAGCCATGAGCAACGCCCTGCTCGAACGGCTGAGTCTGCCCATGGACGTGCTCGGACGTGTCCTGCTGGGACTGTATTTTCTGATCCCGGGTATCACCAAGATCACGGGGTTCAACACCATGGCGGCCTACATGGCGCAGCACGGCGTGCCGTTCACCGTGCCCCTGCTGGTGCTGACCATACCGATCCAGATCGGCTGCGGCCTCGCCTTGATTGCCGGCTGGAGGACTCGACCGGCTGCCTTCATTCTGGCGGGACTGACGCTGCTGATCAGTGTCTACATGCACGACTTCTGGAACAGCTATGAAGGCGGTAACCAGCAGCATGAATTGCAGAACTTCATCAAGAACCTTGGCATCTTCGCTGGCCTGCTGATACTCGCGGCCCGTGGTTCGCCGCGGGCCTCAATGGACGCCCGCCGCTGAACCGCACGCGAGGCGCCCCACCCGACTGCCACGCTGACACGACGCCGGGGCCGCATGTGCCGATCCCGCCCAGTGCGGGCTACACTTGGCGGGTCTGCGCAGGCGCCGAGTCGACCTCTCGGCGCCGGACTCAATCCGCGCCAAGGAAATCCTGTTTGCCGATTTCAACGCCGTTGTGCCGCAGGATGTTGTAGGTCGTCGCGCTGTGGAAATACACGTTCGGCTGCACGAAATTCTGCAGGTACTGCAGACCCTGCATCTGCCGCTCACCAAAACGGCTCTTCCAACTCACCGTGCGATCTTCGGCATCGGCATATTGCTCTTCGCGAAATCCCTGCAGGTACGTGATCGTTTTGCGGAGACGCTCGATCAACTGCGGAAAGGTCGTCTCGGTGTCCTCGTAAGACGGCGGTTCCTGGCCTGCGAGGCGAGCAGCCCCGGCCTTGGCGATGTCGGCCGCAATCTGTACCTGTCGCGACAAGGGAAACATGTCTGGAAACAAGCGCGCGCCGACCAGCACCGCGGGATCGATCTTGCGGGCTTCGCAATGGGCCGCGCCTTTCTCGAGGATACCAATGAGATTGGTCAATGAGCGGATCGAGGCGGGCACGGCGGCCTGATAGACGGACATTTTCATGGGGACCTCAGCTGAGTTTCGACACAAGTCAGGGACGCAACGCTAACACGATGGCGCGGGCTGGCATGAGTCATGTCTTCAGCCGCCCGTAATCAGTGAATTTATCGATCACGCGCGCCAGTTCAGCCGTATCGAGCAATGCAGGCTGCAGGCCGGCGGACAGCATCGACAGATATTCGTCGGCGAGATTCTCGACTTCGATCGCCACCGAATGGGCTTCACGCAGCGAGCTGCCCACCGCCATGACACCGTGATTGCCGAGCAGTGCGGCGCGCCGACTCTCCAGTCCGCGCACTGCGCTCGCAGCCAGCTCAGCCGTGCCAAAGGTCGCATAAGGCGTGCAGCGGATCTCACCTCCGGCGAGGGCGATCATATAGTGAAACGGCGGTATGCCCCGCCCCGCACAGGCCAGCGCCGTGGCCCGCGGGCTGTGGGTATGGACGATGGCGGCGACGTCCGGACGCTGGTCATAGATCGCAGCGTGCATCCGCCATTCCGATGACGGACGCAGATCGCCCGGGCGGGGCTCCTCGCTGGCAGTCATTGCGACGAGCAGCGCCGGTGTCAAATCGCGGTAGGGAATGCCGGCTGGCGTGATCAGAAATCCCTGTGCGGTACGCGCCGAAACGTTGCCGGATTTGTTCGGCACCAGACCCGCCAGGTCCAGCTGCTGTGTAACCGCGATGATATACGCGGCAAGATCGGTGTGCTCCATTACGCCCCCGTCGGCTCGTCGATTTGGCCCGTCGAGCCAGCGCGCTCAGGATACAGCGTGCACAGACCCTCGCGAGTGGCAGGTGCGATGCCGCGTTCGGTGATGAGCGCGGTCACCAGACGGGATGGGGTGACATCAAATGCCGGGTTGGCGACCGGGCTGTTGGCCGCCACCACCTCCACTTCAAGCAGGCACCCGTCCCCACTTCGGCCCCGCACATGGGTCAATTCGCGCGCGGCCCGCTGCTCGATCGGTATGCCGGCCGGGTCACCCGCAAACGACCAGTCGATGGTCGAGCCAGGCAATGCGGCGTAGAACGGCACACCGTTATCGTGGGCAGCCAGTGCCTTGAGATAGGTGCCGATCTTGTTGACCACATCGCCGTTTGGGGTGACGCGGTCACTGCCCACCAGACACAGGTCGATTTCACCCTGCTGCATCAGGTGCCCACCTGCATTGTCGGCAATCACCGTGTACGGCACGCCGTGCGCACCAAGCTCGAATGCGGTCAAGGCAGCGCCCTGATTGCGCGGCCGGGTCTCATCGACATAAACATGCAGCGGTACGCCGGCATCGTGTGCAGCGTAGACGGGCGCCAGCGCCGTTCCCCAGTCGACACAGGCCAGCCAGCCCGCGTTGCAGTGGGTCAGCACTCGCAGAGGTTGTCCGGCACGATCGGCGGCCAGGCCGCGCAGCATGGCCTCACCGTAGCGTCCGATGGCTGCACACGCGGCGACGTCCTCATCGGCTATAGCAAGCGCCTCGACATAGGCGCGCTCCGCGCGAGCCTGCACACGCGTTGCCTGCAAGACACCGTCCATGCGCGCGAGCGACCAGCGCAGATTGATTGCCGTGGGCCGCGTGCCTGCCAGCAACCCCAGCGCATGCCGCAGACTGGCATCGCTCGGGTCCGCGCGCATCGCCAGCGCGACTCCATAGGCCGCCGTGACACCGATGAGCGGCGCACCACGCACCACCATGCTGCAGATTGCGGCAGCGGCATCCGCGACCGTCTGCAGCCGGCACAGCACAAACTCGAAGGGCAGCTGAGTTTGATCGATCACCGACACCGACCAACCGTCAGGGGCCAGTGTGATCGTGCGGTAGTCGACACCTTGGACACGCATGGCGTGCGGCCCGGTCAGCCGCCGCGCAGTACGCGGCCCGCCACAGCGTCGAGTTTCGACAGCAATGCCGGATCGCGCGCCTCGGGGCTGGTCAGAATCGCTCCATCCAGAGCGCGGTGTGAGCCCACCGGACACGGCAGCCGCTGCGCCGGAAAATCAACAGCCAATCGCGCGAACAACTGTTCCGCCTTGCCGCGGTTCCCCTCCATGACCTGCAGCAGGGTCGCCACGTCCACTGGATCGCGGGAGACATGCCAGCAATCGTAGTCCGTGACCATTGCCACCACCGCATAGGTGATCTCGGCTTCGCGCGCCAGTTTGGCCTCAGGCATGGAAGTCATGTGAATGATGTCGCAGCCAAGCGCCTTGTACGCCAACGACTCAGCCCGAGTCGAAAACTGGGGACCCTCCATGCACACCGCCGTGCCACCGCGCCGCAGCGGGATACCCTCAGCGCGGGCTGCCTGCACGACCAGTTCCTGTAGGGCTGGACCCACGGGTTCCGCAAAGGAGACGTGCGCAACACAGCCCGTACCAAAGAACGAACTCTCGCGACGGGTAGTGCGGTCGATGAAATCATCGACCAGTATGAAGGTGCCGGGACTCAGCTCTTCCTTGTAGGAGCCGCACGCAGAGAACGACACCAGATCGGTGACACCCATGCGTTTCATGGCATCGATGTTCGCGCGGTAGTTGATCTCGCCCGGCGGAATGCGATGCCCCTGACCGTGGCGAGCCAGAAACACCACTTGAGTCGAGCCGACGCGACCGATCCGCAACGCATCGGAAGGCTCGCCCCACGGCGTCGTGATGCGCCGCTCGACCACATCCTCGATGCCCGGCAATCCGTAGATCCCTGACCCGCCGATGATACCGAGCACTGCCTTGGTCATCGCCCTGTCACCATGGTCATCGGGTGCTGCCGTCGCGACATGCCGCCTGCCGGCGAAGCCGGACCACTCGCTAGGCCTTGAGCGCCACCAGCACCTCATCGAGCATCTTCTTCGCATCGCCAAACAGCATGCGATTGTTCTCCTTGAAGAAGAGCGGATTGTCGACGCCCGCGTAGCCCGAGGCCATCGACCGCTTCATGACGATGGAGGTTTTGGACTTCCAAACCTGCAGCACCGGCATGCCCGCGATCGGGCTCGTGGGATCGTCTTCGGCAGCGGGATTCACGATGTCGTTGGCGCCAATCACCATGGACACGTCGGTCTCAGGAAAGTCCTCGTTGATCTCGTCCATCTCGAGCACGATGTCGTAAGGCACCTTGGCCTCGGCCAGCAGCACGTTCATGTGGCCGGGCATGCGTCCTGCAACCGGATGGATACCAAAGCGCACGTTGACATCTTTTTCACGCAGCAGCTTGGTGATCTCGTATACCGTGTGCTGGGCCTGCGCGACTGCCATGCCGTAACCCGGCACGATGATCACGTTTTTGGCATTGCGCAGCATGTCGGCCGTCTCGACCGCACTCACCGCCGTGACCTCTCCTTGCGGCTGACCCACCGCAGCGGCCGGCGTCGCACCGCCGCCCGTGCCAAAGCCGCCGGCAATGACACTGAAGAAGTTTCGATTCATGGCGCGACACATGATGTAGGACAGGATCGCGCCGGACGACCCCACCAATGCGCCGGTGACGATGAGCAGGTCGTTGGACAACATGAACCCGGTCGCCGCAGCCGCCCAGCCAGAGTAGCTGTTTAGCATCGACACCACGACCGGCATGTCCGCGCCACCGATTGCCATCACCATATGGATGCCAAACAACAATGCGATGATCGTCATGATCGCGAGCGGCACCTTGCCCGACTCGACGTCAGGAGCGTTCAGGAACTGCACGCCAAACCAGATCACCGCCAACAGCGCGAGCAGGTTCAGCCAGTGACGCGCCGGTAACAGCAGCGGCTTGCCGCCAATTTTTCCGGACAGCTTGAGGAAGGCGATGATGGAACCCGAGAACGTCACCGCACCGATCAGGATACCGACGTAGATCTCCACCTCATGGATCTTCTTCTCGACGCCGGTGAACTCAATGGACGTATCCACATAGCTGGCGAAACCGACCAGACAGGCGGCCAGACCGACGAGACTGTGCATCAGGGCCACGAGTTCGGGCATCTGGGTCATCTGCACCTTACGGGCCGCATAGACACCGATGGCGCCGCCGACGGCCAGCGCCCCGACGATATAGGGCAGACCCGTCGCAGTGACTCGGGGACCGAGCACGGTGGCAAGCACGGCGATGGTCATGCCGAGCATGCCGTAGAAATTACCGCGACGGGAGGTCTCGGGATTGGAGAGTCCGCCGAGGCTGAGGATGAACAGGATGGCTGCGCCAATGTAGGCGACGGTCGCAAGGCTGGCTGACATGTCGGTAGACCCTTACTTACGGAACATCGCAAGCATGCGACGCGTGACGGCGAAACCGCCAAACATATTGATTGCGGTCAGCGCGAGTGCCGCCACGGCAAGACCGAGGATCAGACCGTTCGGTCGCCCGGCCGCGCCCTCCACGAGCGGCGGCGCCACCTGCACCAGCGCGCCGACGGCGATGATGGACGAGATCGCGTTGGTCACGCTCATGAGCGGCGTGTGCAGCGAGGGCGTGACGTTCCAGATGACCATGTAGCCGATGAAGCAGGCGAGCACGAACACCGTGAAGTGCGCCAAGAACGAGGCCGGCGCAAAAGCCCCGATCAACCAGAACAGCAGGGCACCGACACCAAAGGTGAGCACGAGGCTGCGCACCGAGGCAGGCTCGCCAGCGCCATGCCCGTGTGCGGACTTCTTCGGCGCGGCCGTGGCAGCAGCCGCGGGCTTGGCCTGCGGTGGCGCTACCGAGAGCTTGGGTGCCGGCGGCGGCCAGGTCACCTCGCCGTCCTTGATGACCGTCGCACCACGAATCACGTCATCTTCGAAGTTGACGTTGATGTTGCCGTCCTTGGTCTTGCAGAGTTCCTCGGTCAGGCGTAGCAAATTGGTCGCATACAGCGTGGATGACTGCTTGGACAAGCGGCTCGGCAGATCCGTGTAACCAATGATGGTGACGCCATCGCGCACCACCACTTCACCGGGCACGGTGTATTCACAGTTACCGCCCTGCTCGGCAGCGAGGTCGACGACGACGCTGCCCGGGCGCATCGACTTGACCATCTCGGCAGTGATCAACTTCGGCGCCGGTTTACCGGGAATGAGCGCCGTGGTGATGATGATGTCGACGTCCTTCGCCTGTTTCGCGAATGTTTCGCGCTGGGCTTTCTGGAATCCCTCACTCATCACCTTGGCATAACCGCCGACACCGGTTCCTTCTTCTTGGTAGTCGACGGGCACGAACTCTGCGCCCATCGATTTGACCTGATCGGCGACCTCGGGGCGGGTGTCGTTTGCGCGCACGATGGCACCCAGGCCAACGGACGTACCGAGTGCGGAGAGACCGGCAACGCCCGCGCCAATGACGAATACCTTCGCCGGCGGCACCTTGCCGGCGGCGGTGATCTGACCGGTGAAGAACCGACCGAAATGATGGGCGGCTTCGATCACCGCACGGTAACCGGCGATGTTGGCCATGGAGGACAAAGCGTCCATCTTCTGCGCACGCGAGACGCGCGGCACGCTGTCCATCGCGAGGACGGTGACCTTGCGCTCGGCCAACTGCTGCATGAGCTGGGGATTCTGTGCCGGCCAAATGAAGCTCACGAGCGTGGTACCCGGCTTCATGAGCGCGATCTCCTGATCGGTCGGTGCGCGCACCTTGAAGATCATGTCGGAGGCCGCCATCAGCGCAGTCGCACTGTCGACGATGCGAGCACCGGCTGCCACATAGGCTGCGTCATCGAAGTTGGCCGCGGCACCCGCGCCCGTCTCGACGCAGACATTGAAACCGAGCTTGATCAGTTTCTCGACCACCTCGGGCACCGAGGCCACCCGCTTCTCACCCGGAAAGATCTCGCGCGGGACTCCGATCGTCAAAGCCATGATGACCCCGTCATTGCCAGCTCTAAAGGGCGAATTGTACTCCAAACACGGGAGGCGCTCGTATGGGAAGCAGTCGTCGCAACCGAAATGACGGCACGCCGCAGGGTTCACATAATCGTTGTCGATCGCTCTATCCGTGGGTGACACGGGCTCGGCTACCGTGTTCCAACCTCCCGTAGCGACGCAACTCAGTCAGGCAACCGCCGCATCCCCGCTGCTGGCGCCATGACCCCGGACCAAGGTTCACGGCCTCCCTGGCCGGACTGACGGACATAGGCAGAGCACCAACGTCCGAGCACGGCGGTCGCCTCCCCGGCTCGGGCCACGGCCCAGACGGCGCCACCGAATCCGGCACCGAAGGACGACGCCGCCCAGGCACCCGCCGCCAGCGCGCATTGCACCAAAGACACAGTCTCGGGAATCTGATTGCGCAGCACCCGCTCGGCAGCCTGCTGCGACTCCTGTACGGCGGCCCGCAACGCGACGGCATCCGCAGCTGCAATGGCCGCCCGGGCCGCCGGCACCAGCACTTCGCACTCGCGCAGGAACTGCGAGCGGCGCTCCCATCCTCCAGCACGACCCTCGGCGGCCACACGATTGAACGAAGCCAGGGCAGCACCCGCCTTGTTCGCCACGACACCCGAGTGCAGCAACAGCAGTTGCCATTGCGCTGGCCAGTCGGCAGCCGCTTCGCGTCGCGCCGGCAGATAGGAAAATTGGCCGACTCTTCCGGACTCGTTGGCAACAATGGCCACATGATCCTGGGCACCGCCCTGTGTACCGACACCATCGTCACCCGCAAACCCGCGCCATGGGCTGCCACTCTCGACGGCCCCCGCATATTCGGCCAGCGCCAGCGCATCACCGAGTCCCGAATCCCGCCATGACGCCCGTTCCGGCAGATCGTTGGCCCACGCGAGCGCCGCACACAACCCCAATATCCAGGCACTGGAACTGGACAGGCCGGCCCCTGCGGGCAGCGAAGAGACGACATTCAGCCGCACACCGTTCGGCAACTGACCGAAATCCCGCTGCAATCTGCGCAGAACCGCCCGCGAGTAAACGTCATCGATGCCGACAAAGCCGCGGTCGCCGGGAATTTTATGCGCAGTGATGTCGAGACCCCACGGGGTCGCACAGGTCAGTGAACGCCCGCCCAGATAGTCGACGTGCTTGCCGAGCAACTCCACGCGCCCCGGCACGAACCAGCGGGACGATTCCAGTCTCAGCTGTGCCATGTTCAATAGTCCACGACTCGATCGCGCAGGAGCGCGGTGACCATGGTGATGTCGTGTCGTGTCGACAGATCGAGCACGCCCGTCGCCAACGGGACGGCCAGCACACGAGCACCGCCAGTGATCATCGAGCGCACCGCATCCACCAGTTCAAGCTCACCGCGTGCCGAGGGTCGCACGCCTCGCAACGCGGCGAACGCTGCGGTGGGCAAGTGCCAGAGATTCATCGACACCGTACGTCGCGGTGCAGTTGCCAGCGGATGATCCGACGCGGGCTTCTCGATGATGTCGCACAGCGTGTCATTCGATCCGATCTCACACAGCGCGAAGGCAAGCACGCGCTCCTCGGTGACATTACCGAGTCGCACCAGAGCCGCTGCGTCAAATGCGCCGAACGCGGGAGCCGTAGCGCAGGCGACCGCACGGATCGCCTCGGGCGGGTACCAGGTATCGCCATTCAGCACGAGGAATGAGGGCTCGCGGACACGGGGCTCTGCGGCCATCACCGCATCGGCGGTACCGAGGGGCGCGCTCTGCTCCGCAAAATCGAGTACGAGGCGTCGCGGCGGATGACTGCGGAAATGCTCGCGCACGGCCGCATGTTCCGGCCCGATCACCAGCGTCGCCGCTCGTAAACCCGCGTCGGCAACGGCAGTCAGCAAGTGCTCCACCAACGGCCGGCCCACGGGCATCATGGCCTTGGCACCCGTTGCTGCCGCAGCGGCCTGCGCCGCATCGATCGACGCGGCGGCATCGTCGCGACGCATGCGGGTGCCGAGACCGCGTGCCAGAATGACGGCGCGGCAGGTCATGCGCGGCCGCGCGCATCCACGTCGGCGGTGCGAAAGCCACGCAAAATGCGCATGACGCCGAACCCGCTCAGCACGCCCGCCACGGCAAACACCCAGGCTGACGTGGTCCGGCCGTACAGCAGCGCGCCCACGCCAAAGAGGGCCGAATACACGAGAATGCAACCCAGCACCCAGCCGAGCATGGCCTGCGGCAGCGAATCGGGCGCGGGGGTCGCGCCGGCCAGCGCACGGATGCGCGCCCAGCCGGGTCCTGCCGGACGGACCAACCGGTAGAAAGCCACCAGCGTCCCGTCATCGGTGGGTCGCGTAAGGAGCGCGGTGACCACCCAGACCACGGTGTTGATCAGTGCGGTCAGCAAGACGACCAGATGTGGGGCGACTTCGTGGCCCGTACGACGCGCCGCCTCGAAGCCGACCGCAACCAGTAACGAGCCTACCATCGCGGCGATTTCTGCCTGTGCATTGATGCGCCACCAGTACCAGCGCAGCAGGTAGAGCAAGCCTGTCCCCGCGCCGATCGACAGCAGCAACGTGAAACTCTGTCGCGCGGAATCGAGCACGAAGGTAAACGCGGCACCGGACAACATGAGGCAGGCGGTGACTACGCGTCCGACCATGACGTAATGGCGCTCACTCTCTGCCGGGCGCAGCAGGCGGCGGTAGAGGTCATGCACCAGATAAGACGTACCCCAGTTGAGATGGGTCACGATGGTCGAGACGTAGGCGGCGAGCAGACTCGCGATCATCAGACCCAACCATCCGGCCGGCATGAAACTGAGCATCGCGGGATAGGCGATGTCATGACCAATCAACGCCGGGTCCACGTGCGGAAAGGCACGCGCAATATCACTCAGTGTCGGAAACACCAGCAGGGATGCGAGGGCGACGATGATCCACGGCCATGAGCGCAAGGCATAGTGCGCGACGTTGAACAGCAACGTACCCGCCAACGCATCCCGTTCACTGCGGGCAGCCAGCATGCGCTGCGCGATATAGGAGCCGCCGCCAGGCTCTGCGCCCGGATACCACACGGACCACCACTGCACGAGCAGCGGCATGACGAGTACGCTGAGGGTCAGCGTCCAGTCCGCCGGATCAGGCAACAGCGCCAGCGTCGTCGGGGGCGTGCGGGCAATCAACCCGGACAAGCCCCCCACCTCCGGTCGCTGCAGGGCAAACCACGCGGCCGCGAACGAACCGGTCATGGCAATGCCGAACTGGATGAAGTCGGCGACCAGCACGCCCCACAAGCCGGAGGTGGCCGCAAACACGATGTTGAGCGCAGCGCAGACGGCAAGCGTCTGCCACATTGGCCAGCCGAGCAGCAGGTTGGCGATCTTGGCAGCCGCCAGATTGACCATCGCCATGATCACGGTATTGAAGATCAGGCCGAGATACACGGCGCGAAAAGACCGGACCAGCGCCGCCGCACGTCCCGCGTAGCGGATCTCGTAGAACTCGAGATCCGTCAGGACGCCCGAGCGACGCCACAGACGCGCATAGAACATGACGGTAGCCATGCCGGTCAGCAGGAACGACCACCACAACCAGTTATTGGCCACACCGTGCTCGCGCACCAGGTTGGTCACGAGATTGGGCGTGTCGGTACTGAAGGTGGTGGCGACCATCGACACGCCCACCAGCCACCAGGGTGCGGCGCGGCCCGAGGCGAAGAACTCCGCGGTGCTACTGCCCGCCCGGCGCGCCAGCAGCATCGCCGGCATGAAAGCAGCCGCGATGGACAGCGCAATGATCCAGCCGTCGAGCAGTGTCAGTCGCATGGTATCGATCTGGATCCCGTGTGAACGCGCAGCGCAAGCTACCACGCACTGCGCCGAGTGAAAACGCCAGCCTCGACACATGCCCGCGCGCCGGTTGCCACTCCACGACGCGGGTCCACGAAACGCTGGCAGCTTGCGGGCGGTGCCGGCAAAATCAGACTCACCGCTCCATGCGAGCAGATCGATTCGGGCAGATCGATGTCCCGGCGGACGACTGGGGCGGCTGACACAGTAACGTCTACGGCCCTGCCAGGGGGTCTTCATTGCGGCCATTGCCGAGGACCACGCTGCATGCCACGCCTGAACCGACCACTCTGGTTACTGCCCCTGCTGTGTGGACTGCTGCTACCGGCGGCTCGCAGCGCACCGCCGTCGCCCGCAAGGTACGGCATGGAGTTGCGCGAGGCACGCATTCCAATGCC
>Ga0209598_10000015_pt1 | contig 135973 bp, 111 predicted proteins | sample M_140807_EF_Meta_FD_187317 | JGI IMG/M metagenome (GOLD analysis project Ga0209598, IMG submission 187317) | Freshwater microbial communities from Lake Montjoie, Canada to study carbon cycling - M_140807_EF_MetaG (SPAdes) (version 2) | ecosystem: Environmental > Aquatic > Freshwater > Lake... | reverse complement strand
GCGGCACGCCGGCCCCCTGCTGCAGGCCGGCCGCCACGGCCTCCCCGCGATGACGAAGGCTCCGCCCGGCCACCACGCGGCGACCGACCGGTCCGCCCCCGGTTCCTCGACCGGGCCGAGGGGGCAGGGCCCCCGCCGGCCCCTGCACGCCGGCCCCCTGCTGCAGGCCGGCCGCCACGGCCTCCCCGCGATGACGAAGGCTCCGCCCGGCCACCCCGGCCGCCACGCGGAGATGGATCGGCCCGGCCGCCCCGGCCCGCTGGTCAGGATGACAGCCGGCCGCCGCTTCCCGGCGGACGCCGTCGCCGCCCCGGCAAAGCTTCGACGTGGCGGAAGAAACGGGATTCGTGAGTTGCTCCGGAGCCTCGAGCCCGATGAAAATCTCCCCGCCAGAGCCGTGCCCGTCGTCGCCGTCACGCCGTGTCGAGGACGCGGTGGTTGTGTCGCACCGCCAAACCGCCGCCAACACCTACCGCCTCCGCGTGGAATGCCCCGGGATCGCCATCTCGGCCGTCGCAGGGCAGTTTGTCATGCTGCGGATCGCCGATCGGGTCGACCCGCTCCTCGGCCGTCCGCTGGCCATCTACGACACCTACCGCTCAGTTGACGATGACATCCCCCCACGAGAATGCTCCGAACGGCGCTTCGCCGACTTCGTGTATGTCGTCCACGGCCGATTCACCACCGCTCTTCAATCCCTTGGCCGCGGCGATCGGATGACGCTCTGGGGCCCCCTCGGCAACGGCTACCGCGACGTCCCCACAACCGGCCACCTTCTCCTCGTGGCCGGGGGTATCGGCCAGACGGCCCTCCTCACACTCGGCCGCGACCGGGCCGCGGCCGGCGAGAAAGTGACCTTCTGCTGGGGCGCCTCGAGCGGCAGCGCCTTCGGCGACATCGAGGACTTCCAGCGGGCGGGCCTCGAGGTCCACCTCGCGACCCTCGACGGATCGGTGGGGGCCCGAGGGACGGTCATCGATCTGCTCGACGGCCTGTTCCCTGCGCATGCTGGGGCAGGGGAGCAATCCGTGGCAACCCCGCGCCATGTGGTGTGCTGCGGGCCGGACGGGATGATGGCCGCCGTCAGCCGATGGTCGGAGGCGAGGGGGCTGGGGTGCCACGTCTCCCTCGAGGCGCCGATGGCCTGCGGGATCGGGATCTGCTTCACGTGTGTCGCCCGAGTCAAAGACGCCAGTGGCGGTTGGGACTACAAGCGGACCTGCATCGAAGGCCCGGTGTTCGCCGGCACGAGCATCGATTGGGCATGATCAGGCCGGGCTGACGAAAGCAAAAACGTGAGCCCTTCCGGTTGGCATGGAGACCAGCAGAGAAACCGAAAGCCAGCCGGACGGTCGGCCGGGGAAGCGCAGCGGCCCCGCAGGCGCGACCCGCGGAGGGGGATCAGGCAGACGCCTTCGACGCAGCGAGGATCCGCGCCGAGAGCCGCGACTTGATCCGGGCGGCCCGGTTGGGATGGACGACGCGGGCCGCCGCGGCTTGGTCGACCTTCTTGGCGACCGTCCGGAGTTGCTCATTGGCAGCCTTCACATCCCCGCCGTGGATCGCCTCGAGAACCTTGCGGATCTGCGTCTTGATCACCGACTTTGTGGCCCTGTTCCGCTCACGATCGCGGAGGTTTTGGCGGAGACGCTTCTTGGCATTGGCTGAATGGGGCATGGTTCCGTCGGCAGGGCTTTGGTGAACGCCAGAGGCGCTGGGATGGTCGGAAAGGGGGCTCGGGGCCCCTGTTCAATCCCCTTTATCCTTGACGGAGCCGAGTTTGTCCAGACGTTGGGCCACGTCCCGGTACCCGAAATCGAGGCTGGCGAGCATCGAGAGGTATTTTTTGGCCCCGTCGAGGTCCTCCAGGCCGCTGGCGAGGACGCCGGCCCGGTAGAGGGCCCGCTTGCGGAGATCGATTTCCCGGTCGGTGAGCGACTCGACGGCGGTGACGTAATTCTGCATGGCGAGCTGATACTGCTTGATCTTCTGGAAGCACTCGCCGAGCTCGAGGGCCACCACCCCCTTGCGGCGGGAGTCGCCGAGCACCTCCTGAAACTGCTTGATCGCCTCGGTGAAGCTTCCGGCGAGCTTCAGCCGCATCGCCAGCTCGTATTTCCAGGTCGGATTCTCCGGGTAGCGGGCGGCCCGGGCAGCGTAGATCTCCACCTCCTGCTTGAGGAGGGCGGCCCGGAGCCGCTCGACCGCAGCACGCTGCTCGGGCGTGTCGTCGGTCTCCAGCCGCCGCTCGGCGGCGAGCACCTTCTGCTTCGCCCAGCGCAGCTGGCGGTCCTCGATGTGCTCGCGGATCTTCAGATCCCCTCCCGAGGCCGACAGCGCGGTCTTGAGGACGGCGTGCGCCTCCTCGACGGTCGCCTCCTTCTCGAGGAGATCGGCCAATTCGAGGTAGGGCTCGATGCCGGTGGGGTTGTCGCGGATCGTGGCCTTGAGATCGGCGACTCGCCCCCTCTCGCCCTCTTCCGCGGTCGGCGCGGCCGCCTTGGCTCCCCCCGCCTTCGCGGCGCCTGAGGGCGCGGGGCGGCCCGACATCCCCTGGCCGGCGGCGATCGTTTTTTCAACCTGGAGGCGGGCGATCTCCTTCTCGGCCTCCTCCGCCAACGACTTGACGTTGCCGATCCGCACCCAGCAGGCAATCGCCTGATCGTATTCACCGATCTCGGCGGCAAACTTGGCGCAGTGCCGGTTCACCTCGGGATCTGCCGGGGCGGCGTCGAGGGCGCTCTTGAGATAGACCTGCCGCGTGGCGGAGTAGGAGAGCTGCGCGCAGGCCTCGGCCATCGCCAGCAGCGCGCCCGAGTCGTAGGGGTTGGCCTTGAGGATGTCGACCCCCTGCTTGATGACATCGCGATGTTGGCCGGCATTGACTTTTTTCCACAGCCCGCCCCCCTTCGATCCCCCGAACAGCGACGCCAGGCCGCCGGACTTCTTCGGGGGATGCTTTTTCCGGAGGATGCCGAGGAACGCCTGCAGGTAGACGGCATTGCCAGGGTCACCGACGACGCACGCGGTGTACATCTCGATGGCGTAGTCGGCATTGGCCGTGAGGTTCTTCGTGCCGGCCTGGAAGGTCTGGGCGAGCCTCGATCGCTCTGCCGGCGAGAGCAGGGCCGAGGAGGGGGAGGCCGCTGGATCGCCAGCCTGCCCGGAAGCGGGGTCATTCGCCATGATGGGTCGCGTCGGACTGTTGAAGGGTGGAAAGTGGAACGAACTTGGCTGGCTGTGATGAGCATCCCCGCCGCCCTGGATGCGGCGGCAGACACCCCCTGAAAACCTGGCGGTTCCTGCGGGCGACCTCGTGAAAAACAATCGGGGACGACTTTTCACGGACCGCGAGCAGGTTGTGAAAACGGTACCGCGCCGCTGGACGCGCCGGCGGGCACCACCGATGAAGCTCGGCTTTTTCGGAGGTGTCCCACGTGGAGAAAGGCCATGGATGGGTTTGTCCACCGACCGCTAGAGTGTAGCCCTCCCCACGGCGCCCCTCAAAGGGCCCGAGCGTGCCCTGCCGATCGCGGCACCACGGTCGCCACCCCCACAGCAAGTCATGGCCATCACTTCCCGGACGCCGACCGCCGTCGACGCGATCCCCGACGACAGACGCGTCTGGTTTGTCGGGGCGGGGCCGGGCCATCCCGACCTCCTCACCCTCCGTGGCCTGGAGCTCCTCCGCGCCGCCGACACGATCGTTCACGATGCGCTCGTCCCCACGCCGATCCTCGATCTGGCCGGCCCCCGAACCGACCGGATCCCCGTCCCCCGTCATGCCACCGACGGCGACCCCGGTGAGGCGACGGGAAGACTCCTCGTCGAGCTCGCCTCGACCGGGGGGCGCATCGTGCGGCTCAAGGGGGGGGATCCGGGCGTCTTCGGCCGACTCGCCGAGGAGACCGCCCCGCTCCGCGCAGCCGGCATCGGCTTCGGGATCGTTCCGGGGGTCACCGCCGTGCTGGCGGCGGCGGCAGCGGCCGACGTACCGCTGACGAGTCGCGCCGCTGCGTCGATGCTCACGATCGTCACCGGGCATGAGGCCGAGGAGAAGACGAGCCCGGTCGATCTGGAAGCGCTTGCGGCGCTCCCGGGGACGCTCGCCGTCTACATGGGGGTGGCACGGGCCGCCCGCTGGGCCGCCGCGCTGGTCGCGGCGGGGCGATCGAGCGTCACCCCGGTGACGATCGTGAGCCGCTGTTCCTGGCCCGATCAACGCATCGCCACCGCCACGCTCGGGACGCTCGCGCAGGCGTTCACGGATCATCAGTGGCCTGCGCCGGCGGTGATCATCGTCGGGGACGTCGCCGCTCCCGTTGCCCCGACCTCCGCTCGGCCGCTCGCCGGCCGCCGCATCCTTCTGACGCGCCCGAGCGGCCAGGCCGACGAGCTGGCCGCCGCGATCTCCAGCCTCGGTGGCGAGCCGGTCCATCTCCCCGTCGTACGGATCACCCCGCCCGACTCCTGGACGGCGCTCGACGGCGCCATCGCCGAGGGGGGAATGTTCGACTGGATCGTGTTCGCGAGTGTCAACGGGGTGCGCGCCTTCGTCGCCAGGCTGCGGGCCGCACGACGAGACGCCCGGATTCTCGGAACGGTCCGGTTGGCGGCGATCGGCAGCGCCACTGCGGCAGCGCTCGGGGAGGCCGGCCTCGTGTGCGACCTCGTCCCGGCAACGGCCAATTCGGAGGGGATGGTCGCCGCGCTCCTCCCCACCCTCCACGCCGGACGGATCCTTCTCGTCCGGGCCGCCCGTGGCCGTGATGTGATGCGCCGCGACCTCGAGGCGGCCGGCCACGAGGTGGTCGAGGTGGTGGCCTATGCCACCCACCCGGTGGAGACGCTCGGGGAAGGCGACGTCGCGAGCCTCGATGCCGCCGCCGTCGACTGGGTGACGATCACCAGCGGTGCCATCGCCGAAGCGGCGGTCCGGCTGTTCGGGGAGCGGATGCGCCGCTGGCGCATCGGCTCGATCAGCCCGGTCACGTCGCGCGTCCTCGAGACGCTCGGTTTCCCCCCCGACTGCGAGGCGCGGGAGGCGAGTGCGGCAGGCCTCGTCGAGGCGATCCGCCGCTGGCACGACGCCCCCCCGTCACGGCTTCCCTGATCGGCAACTCCCCCCAACGCGGTTGGTGACGGTGGCGCCGGGTCGACCGCTGCGCTTGGAGGGCGGGGGGACACCCCGTCGATAGCGAGTCTTAGCCGGGAGAGGCGTCGGTCGCACGCCCTCCCGCAGGAGGTTCACGTGCCGAACGACAGCGCACCGGCGACGGTGGTCATCCTCGCCCGACTCGATGCCGCTACCACCGAAGCGGGCTTCGGCATGCTCGCCGAAGGCGTCCGCCGGACCGGCGCCGCGGTGACCTGGGTCGCCGACTGCGAGACGCTCGAACGATTCGCCGGCGAGGGCGGGGAGTGGGGATGGGCACTCGCGCTCGACCGCGGGGAGGGCGACTCCCGGCAGGGTCTCCGCCAGCATCTCAAGTCGCTTCGCCACACGGCCGTCGATGCCGTGGTCGTTCCCGACGGGGGCGGAATCGCCCACCGTGATCTCCTCGTCGAAGCGGGGATCCACACCGCCGTCGTCGACCGGTTCGACGACGTACCCCGCGGCAACCGTCGTCCGGCACCTGAAGGCTGGGCCTGCCGGAGCATCGTGTGGGGACTCTGGGAGGTGGCATCGACGCCGGCGCGGCCGGGAAGCCTGCTTGGCCGGTGGCTCCCCTGGGCCGGTGGTCCGGCCGCCGGTTCGCTGACCGTCGTCACGCCGCCGGGCGCGGGTGCCGGAGTCCACGCCGCTGCGGATCGGATGACACGGGTGATCGGGGCCTATCGGGCTGGGCGGCAGCCAACGCGGTTCGTCCGCCTCGGCGACCTGCCGGCACTGCTCGCCTCGGGTTGTCAGCCCACCGGCGGTTCGGTGCTCCGCGCCGCCTGACGCCCCAGGGAGGGCGACCTGGGGACTGCGTTGCCGCAGCGCCGCCCCGAGCGGGTTCGTGCCGGTGTTTTTCCAAACGCGTTCAGGTCTTGGCGGTATCGAGAACCGACCAACTCAAGTAGCCGACGATGAGACTGGCCACGAGGAAGCCGACATCCAAAGCGATGTCCTTCCGTTGGAACGGCTGCGCGACCGCCAAGTCGGCGACAAACAGGATTCCGATCAGGCCGGATACGATCATCCCCGTCATTGGCAAGAACTTCGTCACCGGACTGGATCTCCCTCTGACGCAACCTGGACTCCCCAAATCGATTTCGCCCGTGGCCGCCCGCCGATCATAATCGCCGTCGGGAAACAGGCCCAGGGACGGCGATTATGGCTCGGATCCTCCAATCGTGCCATCGGGTCGAATGTTCCCCGTCGACGGGTGGCTTCGGGGGGGGTGGCTTGATGCCTCCCTTCGGTCCCACGGCCCCACGGTCCCACGCCCACCACGGCCCCCCCACAGCCAATCGCGAGGCCAGACCGCCATGCCCCCTCACCCGCCGACCGCGTCCTCCCTGTCGAGCCCGGAGAGGGACAGCCGGACCGAAGCCGGGGCCACTGCCGTCTATACCGGGAGTTTCGATCCGATCACCCTCGGCCACCTCGACGTCATCGAACGGGCCAGCCGGATCTTCGGGCGAATTGTCGTCGGCGTCGGCATCAATCCAGACAAGCATCCGATGTTCACGCTCGAGGAGCGGGTGGCCCTGGTGAAGGCGTCGGTCGCCCATCTCGTCAATGTCCGGGTGGCCCTCTACAGCGGCCTGTCGGTGGCCTTCGTCCGCGAGCAGGGGGCCCGCGTCCTCCTCCGGGGCGTCCGCTCGCTCACCGACATCGATGCCGAGTTCACGATGACGCTGGCCAACCGCAAGCTCGATCCAGGGGTCGAGACGATGTTTCTCATGTCCGACTCCCAGTACACCCACATCTCGTCGTCGCTTTTGAAGCAGATCACGCCACTGGCGGGGGACGAGGCGCTCCATCAATTCGTGCCGCCGCCGGTCGTGCCGGCCCTGCGGGCCAAATTGGGGGCGAGGCCGTCGCCGATTGAGACGGCAAAGCCCGTCGCCGATTGAGACGGCAAAGCCAGGCGCCGACCGGGCCGAAGAGCGACGGGCTTCAGTTCGTGCTGGTGCGCGACGAATCGCCCCCCTCGAAGTGGTTCCGCAGGTAGCGAGCCCGCTCGATGTCGTCACTCGTATCCTCGTCGCCGCCCCGCAGTTTGTGGAGGTGCGCCGGCTGCGTGCGGATCAGGAGGGAGTTGATGTCGGAGATCTTGACGTCGCCGATGAGGCCCAGGAGCACCCCCATCCGCACCCGGGAGAGGAGTTGCATCGTCTCCTCGTTGCTGATCGTCTGGGCCGTCCGGAGGATGCCGTAGGCCCGGCTGACCTGGTCGTGGACGTTCTGCTGGGTCTCGCGAACGAGGAAGTCGCGGGCCCGCCGCTCGTAGTCGATGAGCACCGGCACGACATCGGCGACCTGCTGGACGAGCTCATCCTCCGTCCGCCCGAGCGTGGTCTGATTGGAGATCTGGTAGAAGTCCCCCATCGCCTGCGACCCTTCGCCGTAGAGCCCGCGAACGGCCAGCGAGATCTTGTGGAGGCTGCGGAAGACCTTGTCGATCTGGCGGGTGATGACGAGCGCCGGGAGGTGGAGCATGACACTCACGCGGATCCCTGTGCCGACGTTCGTCGGGCAGGCGGTGAGGTATCCCCAGCGCGGATGGAAGGCATACGAGACGACCCGCTCGATCTGGTCGTCGACGACCTTGATCTGCTCCCACGCGCCGTGGAGGTCGAGGCCGCTGTGCATGCACTGGATGCGGAGGTGATCCTCCTCGTTGATCATCAGGCTCACCTGCTCGAGCCGGTCGATCGCCACCCCGCGGGCCCCCTGCGCGTCGGCATGCTCGCGACTGATGAGTTGTCGCTCGACGAGAAAGCGCCGGTCGATCTCCTCGAGGTGACCGACATCGATGTAGTCGAGCTCCCGCCCCACCGGTACCGCCACGATCCGTTCGCGGAGCACGCGTTCGGTCTCGGCCCGGTCCTGCTCGGTCGCCCGGCTCACGAAGGGGAATTGGGCGAGGTTGCGGGCCAGACGCACCCGGCTGCTCATCACGATGTCGGAATCGGGCCCGGTCCCCCGGAGCCATTCCCCGATCGAGTTGGTGAGCGTGTCGAGCCTCATGCGTTCTCCTCCCCGGCCTTGGCAGCCGGCGGCATCCATGCTTCTTCGATCCCCCGGATGGCGTCCCGGGCCTCCTTCGCAGATTCGTAGTCCTCCCGCGAGATCGCCTCCTTCATCCCGAGCCGCAGGCCGATGATCGCCGTCAGGCCGTCGGTGCCGCCGGCGGCATCGACACCCGCGGGAACGGGGCGCGACGGCCGCCGCCCGGTGTGCTCGGTCGCCCCGTGGATGTTGGCGATGAGGGGATCGAGCTCCTTCTCGAACTGGAGGTAGTCATGAGGGCAGCCGAGCCGACCCTGATTGCGGAACTCGAAGAACGTGATCCCGCACATGTCGCAGCAGCGCCTGTCGAGGACGGCGAGGTCCTCGGCCGTCTGTCCGACGCCGAGCGGGCCCGACAGGGCGCCCCCCTTCTGCCCCTTCCCCTCGCCTGCCCCCGGGTCGCCGGGATCGCCGCCGTCCCCCCCCTCGGACTGATTGAGGTAGACGCGGGCATGCTCTTCACAAAGATGGACTTCGCGGACGTTGCCCGTCTCGAGCTCGGTGATGTGGAACACGGCCTGATTGTCGCACTGCTGGCACTTCATGGCATCCCCGCACGGTCGGTCCGCTCCGCCCACCGGAACACACCGTGCCGGGGGAAGGAGCCTTGAATCATATCCGCTCCCTTCCCGCAACGTCGCCCTTCGGTTCGCCCGGCGACGCCGGTGGCTCCTCCGCGGGGCCGTGGGCCCCGTTCCGCCGGTTCGCCCGGCGGGGTGGAGGTGGGGGGCATGTCGGGGTAGTCTGTGACGATCCATCCGCAGCGTCACCGCCCGACACGCCTCTCCATGTCGTCTGCACCGTCCCCCCAGGACTCCTGCCTCCCCGACGCCGCTCGGTTCCGGGCCATCGCGGCGACCCACCGCCTCGTGCCGGTGTGGCGCCGACTGTTCGCCGACGGTCTGACGCCGTTGTCGGCCTTTGCCCGACTGGACGCCGGCACCTGTGGCTGCCTGTTCGAGAGCGTCGTCGGCGGAGAAAAGGTGGGGCGCTACAGCTTTCTCGGCGCCGATCCGTTCCTCCTTCTCGAGGCCCGTGGGCGGCAGGTCACCGTCAGCGGCAACGGCCTCCCCGGTGGCACGGAGGAGACTCTTGAATCGGACGATCCGTTCGCCGAGCTCCAGCGCCGCATGGCCCCCTTCCGCCCAGCCCACCTCGACGAGCTCCCGCCTTTCACCAGCGGCGTCATCGGGTATGCCGCCTACGACGCGGTGCGGTACGTCGAGGATCTCCCCGACGCTCCCCCCGACGACCGTGCGCTGCCCGATTTGAGCTTCGCCTTCTACGACCGCCTGGTCGTCTTCGACAACGTCACGAAGACACTCGATGTCGTCGTCCTGGCGGACGTCGGCGATGGCTCACCCGAGGGTCTGGAACAGGGCCGGGCCGAGGCACGCCGGCGGATCGACGCCACGCTTTCGAGGCTCTTCGCGCCGGCCGATTGGCCCGCAGCGGCTGACATCGGTCCCCGCCACGAGCCCCGCTGCCTCAGCGACGGCACCGCGACCTCCCGCTTCAGCCGCGAGGGATTCCTCGCCGCCGTCGACACGGCGATCGAGTACATCCGCGCCGGCGACGTCTTCCAGGTGGTGCTCAGCCGCCGCCTCGACATTCCCTTCGACCACCCGCCGATCGAGCTCTACCGCACGCTGCGGGTGGTGAACCCGAGCCCGTTCATGTTCTTCCTCCGCACCCCCTCGGCGACGCTCGTCGGCAGCTCGCCGGAGATCATGGTGCGCCTGATCGACGGCACGGTGACGGTGCGCCCCCTGGCGGGGACGCGGCCGCGCGGCGCCACCCCGGAGGAGGACCGGGCCCTCGCCGAGGGTTTGCTCGCCGACCCGAAGGAGCGGGCCGAGCATGTCATGCTCATCGACCTCGGTCGCAACGACGTCGGCCGCGTCGCCGAGATCGGTTCGGTGAAGCTCTCTGACGTGATGTCGATCGAGCGTTACAGCCATGTCATGCACATCACGAGCAACGTCACCGGGAAGCTCCTCGCCGACAAGACAGCCTTCGACGCTCTCCGCGCCTGCCTCCCGGCCGGCACCGTCTCGGGGGCCCCGAAGATCCGCGCCATGGAGATCATCGACGAGCTCGAGCCGACCCGCCGCGGGCCGTATGCCGGCGCCGTCGGCTACATCGATTTCGGCGGGTCGATGGATACCTGCATCGCGCTGCGGACGGTCGTCCTCGCCCACGGCATCGCCTCGGTGCAGTCGGGGGCGGGGATCGTCGCCGATAGCGTTCCCGAGAGCGAGTATCAGGAGACGCTCAACAAGGCGAAGGGACTCCTCGTGTCGCTCGAGATGACCGCCGAGAGGCTCGGCCGCTCGCCCCACCTCTGATCCTCGCTTGGCCTCTGATCCGCCCCTGCACCTCCGGGCGCGTGCCCCCCACCTTGCCATGCTCCACATCGAACGCGCCGTGATCCGCGCGGGGGATGTGGCGGCGATCGCGGATTGCTCCCTCGACGCGGCGCCCGGCGAGGGGTGGGCGCTGATCGGCGCCGGGGGATGCGGGAAGGGGCTCCTCGTGGCGGCGATCGCCGGGGCCGTGCCACTCGCCGGCGGGGAGATCGTCGTCAACGGCTGCTCGCACCGCCGTGAGCCCGCCATGGCCCGGCGGATGTGCGGCTACGTCCCCGCCGCGCTCGAGAGCTGGCCGGCGATCCGGGCCGACGAGTTTCTCGATCTCTTCGCCGCTGCCGCCGGGCTCTCGGGGGAGAGGCTCGCCGAGGCCCGGAGCCGGGCCCTCGATCTGGCGGGCCTCCGCGGCGCCGAGCGGCTCGACACGCTCCCCGAAGCGGTCACCAAGCGGCTCCTCCTCGGCCGCGCCGTCCTCCACGATCCGGCCATCCTCGCGCTCGACGATCCCTTCCGCGCCCTCGACCCGCGCGGCCGGCAGCTATGCGAGAAGCTCATCGAGGCGGCAGTGCTCGTCGAGCGGACGGTCGTCGCGGCACTCGACGACGCGATCGTGCCGGCCTGCTTTACCCATGTGGCCCTTCTCGACGAGGGGCGGATCGTTGCCCGCGGGCCCGCCCACCCGGCCACGTTCGCGCCGGGGCGGACCTGGACCTGGCGCGTGACGGTCCCGCGCGACGCGGTCGCTGCCCGCGAGTGTCTCGCCGACCGGGTGCCCGAAGCGCATCTCGTCGACGACCACACCGTCGACTGCCGGATCGACCCGGCCCTCTCCCCGCCGGCCGGGCTCGTGACGGCCCTCGTTCGGGCGGGGATCGGCGTCGAATCAGCCGGATTCCACCCGTTCTGGAGTGTTCAGCTGGTGCGCAACGCCTCCTGATCGACAGGGGCTGACCGGAGCCGAGGTAGAATCGGCGGGTGAAGGCCGGCCGGCATCGGGCCGCCGGTCGACGGTGGTGTCTTCCCGCCCCCCTGGGAACCGATCGTGCGACGACTCCCCCCGCTGCCCGCGGCTGTCGCCTTCGCCCTGCTCCTCGTCACCGGCAGCCCCGGGGCCGACGGGGCAGGGGACCCGACAGCGACGTTCCGCGACCAGGTCGAGCCGATCCTCGCCCGCCGCTGCCTGGCCTGCCACTCCCATGCCGCCGGCCAGATGGAGGGAAACCTCGCCCTCGACTGGAAGAGCGGTTGGGCGACCGGCGGCGACCGCGGGCCGGCGATTCTCCCCGGCTCCCCCGACGAGAGCCTCCTCATCCGGGCGGTGCGGCATGTCGATGCCGATCTGAAGATGCCCGACGACAAGCTTCCTGAAGAGGAGATCGCGATCCTCGAGGCCTGGGTGCGCGAGGGCGCCATCGATCCGCGCGTTGCCGAGCCGGCCACGGCCACCGCTCCCGGCGACTGGTGGTCGCTCCGCCCCCTCGTCGCCCCGCCACTGCCCGGGGGCTCCGGCCCCGATCCGAAAAACCCGATCGATGCCTTCCTCGATGAGCGGCTGGCAAAGGAAGGGCTCGTGGCGCTGCCGGAGGCCGACCGACGGACCTTCATCCGCCGGGTCTCGATCGATCTCCACGGCCTCCCGCCGACGCCGGAGGAGGTGGAGGCGTTCTACGCCGACGACCGCCCCGACGCCCATGAGCGACTCGTTGACCGGCTCCTCGCCGCGCCGCGTTTCGGCGAGCGGATGGCCCGGCACTGGTTCGACTCGATCCACTTCGCCGACAGCCACGGCTTCGAGCACGACGTCTTCCGGCCCAACGCCTGGCCCTACCGCGATTGGGTCATCAAGGCCTTCAACGACGACCTCCCCTGGCCGACCTTCGTCCGCGCCCAGCTCGCCGCCGACGTCTTTTTCCCTGACGATCCCACCACGTTTCCTGCTCTCGGCTACCTCGGCGCCGGCACCTACGACCACTCCGCCGCCGCCACCGCGCCGAGATCATTTGAGAATCTCGACCGCGACGACATGGTCACGCAGGTGATGTCGAGCCTGGCAAGCACGACGGCCAACTGTGCCCGCTGCCACGCCCACAAGTTCGACCCGATCTCGCAGGAAGACTACTACTCCCTCCAGGCCGTCTTTGCCGGGATCGGGAAGGGGGAGATCGACTGGGATCCCGACCGCCTCGTCGCCGCCGCCCGCCAGCGCTGGCAGCGCGTGGCCACCGAGGTTGCCTCCGCCCCCGAAACCCTCCTCGACGACCCGAAGAACGTGGCGACGGTCGCCGCCTGGGAAGCCACGAGCCAGGCGCGGGCCTTGTGGACGACGCTCCCCCTGGCCACGTTCACGTCTGCTTTCGGCACCGAGCTCAAGCGGCTCGACGACGGCTCGATCCTCTCTGGCGGCACGGCGCCGGAGAAGGAAGTGATCACGGCCACCCTCCGCGGCCCGCACCCGCCGATCACGGCCCTTCGCCTCGACCTCCTCACCGACGATTCGCTCCCGGTCAACGGCCCGGGCCGGGCCCACAACGGCAACCTCCATCTCTCGGAATTCGACGCCCGCGTCTTCCCCGCCAGCGGCGAGCCTGCCACGGTGACAGTCGCCCGCGCTAGCGCCGATTTCAACCAGGAGAGCTGGACGATCCAGCATGCCCTCGATGGCAATCCAGCTACCGCCTGGGGAATCCATCCCGAGGAAGGAAAGCCGCACACAGCGGTGTTCGTGCTCGCCGCGCCGGTGGTCCTCGGCCCCGACGACACGCTCGCGATCTCCCTTCGCCAGACGCACGGCAGCGCGCATGTCATAGGCCGCTTCCGCCTCTCCGCCACCTCCGGCGACCCCGACGCCGCGATCGCCCTCCCCGCGGCCGCCGAGGAAGCCCTCGCCATCCCCGCCGCCGCCCGCACCAAGGCCCAGCAGGCCACAATCGCTTCCGCGATCCTCGCAAGTCTGGCCCAGTCCGAGCTCAAAAAGCTCCCCGCCCCCCACAAGCTCTACGCCGCTGCCACGACCGCCGTGAACGAGCGCGGCACGATCGTTTACCCTGCGCCGCGTGAGATCCACGTCCTCAAGCGTGGCGACCTCGATCAGCCGCAGGACCTCGTCGGCCCCGGCGCCTTGGCGGCGATCCCCGGACTCCCCTCCCGGTTCGAGTTTCCCCCCGGGACTGCGGAATCGGCCCGGCGGGCGGCACTCGCCGACTGGTTTGTTCACGAGCACAACCCGCTCACCTGGCGGAGCATCGCCAATCGGGTCTGGCAGTGGCATTTTGGCCGCGGCCTCTGCGACACCCCCGGCGACTTCGGCCGCATGGGGGGCACGCCGAGCCACCCCGAGCTCCTCGACTGGCTCGCCGCCGAGATCCGCCGCTCTGGCTCGCTCAAAGCGAGCCACCGCCTCATCTGCACCAGCCGCGCCTACCGCCGCGCGTCCGCCTGCCCGCCGGAGCTGTTTCAGATCGATCCCGACAATCGACTCCTGGCGCGGATGTCACCGCACCGTCTCGATGCCGAGAGTTTTTTTGACGGTGTCTTGCTGGCGTCGGGCCGCCTCGACGACACCCGCGGCGGCCCGGCCGTGGCGCATTTCTCGCAGCGCCCCGGCGCGCAGCTGACGCCGATCCTCGACTACGAAGCCTTCGACTGGGATTCCCCCGGCGCCACCCGGCGCAGCATCTATCGGGTCGTGTGGCGCGGCATCCCCGATCCCCTCTTCGATGCCCTCGACTTCCCCGATCTCGGCCTCCTCGCCCCGACGCGCGGCTTTTCAGCCTCCCCGCTCCAGGCGCTCGTCCTCGCCAACAACCGCTTCGTGCTCCACCACGCCCGGCATCTCGCCCGCCGCGCCGCAGCAGCCGCCGATCCCGCCGCCGACACGCTCGACGCCAAGATCAAACGGATGGTGCACTGGACCTGGCAGCGCGAGCCGACCTCGCAAGAGTCGGCGGAGCTTCTGGAGCTGGCCAATCGACACGGGCTCGAAGCGGTGGCCCGGGCGCTGTTCAATGGGGATGATTTTTTGTTTGTCGACTGAAGGACCAAAGACGGACTGGGGTTCCTGCCATGTCGCTCCTGCTTCCTTCACGCCGTGATCTCCTCGCTGCTGCCGGTGGCGGCTTCGGGTCGGTGGCGCTTGCGCATCTTCTCGCGGGGGAGGGGAGAGGAGGGGCCGACGGTGCAGCGGTCGCCGATCCTTCCTGGCCTCTCGGTGGGCTCCATCATCCGGCCAAGGTTCGCCGTGTCATCCAGCTGTTCATGAACGGTGGGGCGAGCCCGATGGACACCTTCGATTTCAAGCCCGCCCTCGAGAAACACCACGGCGAGGCGCTCGGGCCGAAGGAAAAGCCGGAAGGCTTTACAGGCCCGGCCGGCAACGTCTTGAAGAGCCCGTTTCCATTCGCCCAGCATGGTGAATCGGGGCGATGGGTGAGCATCATGTTTCCCTGTCAGGCCGAGTCTGTCGATCGGATGGCGTTCCTGATGGCGATGAAGACGACGACGAATGTCCATGGCCCGGCGAGCTACATGATGAACACCGGGTTCATGATCCCCGGGTTTCCCTGCCTCGGCGCCTGGGTGTCGTATGGCCTGGGGCGGATCGTCGACGACCTTCCCGAGTTCGTCGTTCTCCCCGACCCGCGTGGCCTCCCCTACAACCAGAAGGGGAACTTTTCAGCGGGCTTTTTGCCCGCCCGCCATCAGGGGACCGTCGTCGATCTCGGCCGCCCCGAGCCGATCCCCGACATTTTCGCCGCCGATGCCTTCCCGTTTGCCCGGGGGGATGCCGATCGCGACACACTCGCCGCAATCAGCCGGCTCAATCGCCGCCATGCCGCCGCTCGCCCCCTCGACACGCAGCTCGAAGCCCGGATCGCCTCGGGCGAGCTCGCCGCCCGGATGCAGCTCTCGGCGCCGGCCACCTTCGACATGCGTGGAGAGACCGCGGCGACGATCGCCGCCTATGGCCTCGAGCAGAAGGAGACGGCCGACTTCGGCAAGCGCTGCCTGCTGGCCCGCAGGCTGATCGAGCGCGGCACGCGCTTCGTGCAGGTGTGGAGCGGCCCTCAGGGGGCAGTCGACAACTGGGACAATCACGGCAGCATTTCCCGCGAGCTGCCGCCGATGGCCAAGAGTGTCGATCAGCCGATCGGCGCGCTCCTCGACGATCTCCGCGACCGCGGCCTCCTCTCCGACACGCTCGTGATCTGGACGACCGAGTTCGGTCGCACGCCTTTCGCACAAGGGGGCGACGGGCGCGACCACAATGGCGGCACGTTCGTCACCTGGCTCGCCGGCGCCGGCGTGAAGGCCGGCGCCAGCCACGGCGAGAGCGACGAGCTTGGCTACCAAACGGCCACCGGCACAACGACCGTCCACGATCTCCAGGCGACGGTTCTCCATCTCCTCGGCATCGACCACACCCGGCTCACGTTCCGCACCGCCGGTGTCGATCGGAGACTCACCGACGTCCACGGGCATGTCGTGCGGGAAGTGTTGGCTTGAGGAGAACGCGAGGCGGCCGACCGCGAGCATCGCGTCGGGCCGCCAGAAGAGCCGCGGGCAGGTGCTGGGCAATGCGACTGGCTACAGTAGGAAGACCACACGGAGGCAACCATGTCTGTCGACTTGGCGATTGAATCAATGTCCGTTGCCGAGAAGATACGGCTTCTGGAAACCGTCTGGCAGAGCCTGTGCGCTCATCCCGGGGACGTACCATCCCCCGAGTGGCATCGCGACATCCTCGAGGAACGGACGCGAAGGCTCGAGGACGGGCGGGCGACCGTGGCGACCTGGGCCGACGCCAAGGCCCGCCTCATGAAGCTCGGCCAATGATCATCGGCATCTCCTCCGATGCGGAAGCCGTCCTCGCCCAGGAGCCTCTCCTTGTTCAAAAACAACGATCAAGAGTTTGCCGAGATCGCAGCGGATCCGGTCCGCCGTAGGGCTGCCATCGCCGATCTCGCAGGCCGCTGTAAAACGATGTTGTTCTGCGCTGGCGTCGCATCGGGGGCCCTGATCGTGGCTACGATCGCAAACCCCCAGGGGACTGGAGTCCTGGCGGGCTGTGTTGCCGGCCTCTGGGCGATCGCCTTCAAGTTTGACGCCGATCTGCGATTGCTGCGCGTTGTCGATCGCCTCCACGGCGACTTAGGTCTGCCCGCGGCAAGCGTCTCCCTCGAGCACTCCCCGGGGGGAACATGAAGCTCTTTCGAGTCGTCTTCCTTCTCGCGGGCCTCGCCTGCCTGACGGCGCCCCGCCACGTGGGCGGGGCGGAGCCACACGTCGTTCTCGATCCGACCGGCGACCTCCAGGCCGCGCCGCACGGGGCGGGGAATGCGTACGCCCCGGAGATCCTTTTTCACGACGGCGTCTACCGGATGTGGTACGGGGCGCAAGGCCGCGACGGCCATGACCGCATTCATCTGGCCGAGTCGGCAGACGGCCTGGTGTGGGAGCCGAAGGGAGTGGTCGTCGACCATGGCAGCGCCAACCATGTCAACGATCCATCGGTCGTGAAGGTGGGCGACACTTTCTTCCTGTACTACACCCGGGCCCCGGTCGACGTCCGCGACGAAATCGCCCTGGCGACCTCTACCGACGGGGTCACGTGGCAGGAGGAGGGGACGGTGTTGGGCCCCGACGCCGACGGCACGTGGGATTCACTCCTCGTCGGCCGGCCGAGTGTCCTTTATGAGGATGGCCGCTTCCGGATGTGGTACGACGGCCGGCGCGACTTGCCGATCGGGGCTCCAGCGGAAGGCGTGCCGAAGTCCGACCGATCCGTCCGCGCGGTCGGCTACGCCGAATCTGGCGACGGCCTGACCTGGACCCGCCCGCAGGGCGAGCCTGTCTTCGGGGAAGATGCCGGAGGCGTCCACGTTGTCCGGGTCGGTGACGCGCTCGTGATGACCTTCGAATCGCGCGAGGGAACGCGGCTCGCCACGAGCCCCAACGGCCTCACCTGGCAATCCCAGGGGCTCCTCGTGGATCGCTCCGGCAGCGACATCGACCGCTTCGGCCACGTTACGCCGTTTCTCCTTGTCGAGCCCGAGAACGTCACGCTCTTCGCCGGCGCCGCCTCGAGCGCGTCGTGGGATCGCAACCGGATCGTCCGGATGCCATTGTCGGCGCCCCAACGGCAGCGTCTCGACCACCGTTAGCCCCAGCGGCTCGTCGCCGGGACCGACCGAAGCGCCGCGGCGACGTGCAGAACAACCGATCGGCCCCCTTTCCCGCGGAGTCGCATCTGGGCCTCGCGTGGCAACCACCATGCCCCGTGCTTAGAATTAAACAAGGGGTTTGAATCGACGTCTCGGTACACCGAACGATCTTTCCGAAGGAGGACGCGATGGTGAGAGCGATCAACGTCTTCGTGCTCGGCTGCCTGTTGTTTTGCATGGGAACCGTCACCCTGTTCCTCGTCTCATGGGCCGTCGCCGCGGCCGGCGGCGGCGATCTGGTGCCCCCGCTCGTCGCGGTCGGCCTGGCGACTCTGACGCCCTGTTCGTTCCTCGCCGCGGGAACGGTCTTCCCAGGGCCACCTCGTCCGCCGTTCGAACTGGTCGCGTGCCCGTCTTGCGGAGCGACAACCGCGTTTGTCATTCGCAACGCACCGGGTGATCCGCAAGGGCCCCACGGTTGATCCGCGCGCTGGCATCCTCTGCCGTCGAGGGCTCGTGGAAGAGACGACATCCTTCGACGGCAGGCCCGAGCTCGATCCCCGTCCCCCAGCAAGAGAAAAATGCCCCGCGACCACGGCGTCATCGACGCTCCCCATCTGATTGCCATCCCGCCAAAACCCTGGATTCTGCGATGTCGCATAACCCCTACGCGGCACCGGCTTCGATCGATGGCACCGCCGGCATAACGGATTCCGGACGCGATGAACTGGTAGGACGATCCATACGCTTCGCTGCGGCGATGGTGGATGGGCTCCTCGTCTGTGCGATCCTCATCCCGATCGGTATTGCAACCGGATACAACGACCGCAACGAGGCCGACCAATTCCGGTTCCTCGAAGAGATTGCCATGTTGATGCTCGGGGAAATCGTGTGGCTGGGTCTGAATGGATATCTGCTGGGAACCCGCGGTCAGACCGTCGGTAAGATGCTGACCAAGATTCGGATCGTCGATGCCCGGACCGGCTCCCACCTCCCCTTCGTCAGGGTTTATGTCTATCGCTCTCTCTGGCTGATTCCAATCGTCTTGCTCGCGTTCCTCATTCCCGGCATGATCGGCGACCTGTTGATCAGTCTGGCATGGCTCGGCGACAAGATGTCCATTTTCGGTAAGGAACGCCGCTGCCTGCATGATTTCATCGCCGGCTCGAAGGTCGTCCGATTCATCCAGCCGCCCCCCATTCCCGCTTGAGGCTCCGTTGACCCTCGATTCACGAGGTTTTTCGCACCTGCCCCCCACCTGCCCGCCGTCTACCCTGGGACGGGAGACCGAAGACGATCAACGGGAGTTGCCTGAGAAGGATGCCTCGGGCGGTCGTCGGCAGAACACCGCTCCAGCGGATTTACCGATACCTCGCGCACCGACGCCAGTCATGACACCTGAAGCGGAAGTTTCGGGTAGGCCTTGCCACGCTCCTGATGCGTTCGCCGCCATGACCACCCCTATCGAAACACTTCTCGTGGCCTTCGAGATCCACGCGCCCGAGCGGATCCGGGATGTGTTGCAGGCGGGCTTCGATGTCACACAACCGGTGAACGGACAACTGCCGATCAATGCTCTGATCGAGATGTACCTCCGCTCCGACCGCTTCCCGCAGTGCCTGCGCCTTCTCCTCGACCGCGGGGCCGTTCTCGACGAACCCAAGCTCGCGCCGGTGCTCCTCAATGATCCGCAAGCCGTCGAGGCCGCCGTCAGGGTCGATCCGACCCTGCTTGAGTACCGGACGTCGCTGAACTGCACCTTCTCGCCGCTCTCCGGGGCGACACTCCTCCACGTCGCCGCCGAATACGGCCATCTGGCCGCGGCCAGGAAGCTCATCGAGCTCGGTGCCGATGTGAACGCCAGGGCCGCGGTCGATGAGCATGGCATGAACGGCCACACACCCCTCTTCCACACGGTCAATTCCAACGCCAACCGCTCCGCGCCACTCATGAAGCTCCTCCTCGATGCCGGAGCCCGCACCGACATCCTCCTCCCGGGCATCGTGTGGGGCCGGGGCTTCGCGTGGGAGACGACCTGTTTCGACGTCACGCCGATCTCGTACGCCCAGCTCGGACTCCTCCCGCAGATGCAGCGCACCGAGGAGGATTCTTACGCCAACGTACGAGTGCTCCTCGAGGCCTCGGGGCGGGCCGTTCCCCCCCTGGCAAACGTTCCCAATCGCTATCTCGCGCGGTGACGCAGCGAGCTGGCCCAGACATCGATCGTGACGGACGCCTCACCATGACGAGGCTCCCATGGCCCGTTACCTGGCCGCTTTCACCAGCTCGGCCACGTAGCTCTCCACCCCCGTGGAGATCGCCTCGGGGCCATGTTCGGCGAGCTCCCCGACACGGCGGACGAGCGCCGAGCCGACAATCGCGCCGTCGGCCACGCTCGAGAGGAGCTTCACTTGCTCCGGCGTGCTGACGCCAAAACCGACGAGTACGGGCACGTCGGTCTTCGTCCGCAGCCACGTCACCCGCTCGACGAGCCCCGCGGGGAGATCGGTGCGGGCCCCCGTCACGCCGGCGACACTCACACAGTAGAGGAAGCCGGTCGAACGTTTGGCGATCTCGGCGGCGCGCTCCGGCGGCGTCGTCGGCGTTACCAGGCGCACCAGCGCCAGATTCGCCCCCTTGCAGGTGGCATCGAGAACGTCCGACTCCTCGAGGGGAAGATCGGGGACGACAAGCCCCGCCAGCCCGGCCGCGGCAGCGTCGTCGACGAAGCGATCGATCCCGCGCCGGTAGATGATCGAATAGCTCACCATCGCCAAGATCGGCATCTTCACCCGGCCCGTCGCCTTCCGCACCATCGCGAAAAACTTCTCGAGCGTGAATCCCGCGGCGAGGGCCCGCGTGTAGGAGTCCTGGATGACCGGCCCATCGGCAATCGGATCGCTGTAGGGAACCCCCAGTTCGCAGATGGCCGCCCCCGCCCGGTCGAGCGCTTCGAGAACGGCGAGCGTCGTTTCGAGATCGGGGTCGCCGGCGGTCACGAACGGGGCGAGGGCCTTGCGGCCGTCCTTGGCGAGGGCCGCAAACGTCTCGGCCAATGGCTTCGAGACCTGGCTTTTTGGGGCGTGGTGGCTGGTCATGCGTGGGCCCCTCCATTCTCGATGGATCGTAGCCGGGCGATCTCCGCCGCGTCCTTGTCACCGCGGCCAGACATGCAGACGACGATCACCTCCTCCTTCGGCCGGCGGGCCGCCTCCTTCACCGCCCAGGCGAGGGCATGCGATGTCTCGAGCGCGGGGAGGATCCCCTCACGCCGGGCCACCAGATCGAAGGCGTCGAGGGCCTCAGCATCGGTGACGCTCGTGTATTCGACGCGCTTCGTGTCGTGCCACCAGGCATGCTCCGGGCCGACGCCGGGATAGTCGAGCCCCGCCGACACCGAATGGACGTCGGCCGTCTGGCCGTCGGGATCCTGGAGCACGTAGGAGAGGCTCCCATGAAGGATGCCGGCATTGCCGTAGGAGAGGCTCGCGGCATGGTCGCCAGGCTTGGGTGACTTTCCGCCCGCCTCGACGCCAACGAGGCGGATCCCCTTGTGCTCGACCAAGGGATAGAACATTCCGGCAGCGTTGCTGCCGCCGCCGACGCAGGCGACGACGCAGTCGGGATCGCGGCCGAGCTCCTGCTGGCAGAAACGAAGTGTTTCCTGACCGATCACCGACTGGAAATCGCGGACGATCCGCGGGAAGGGGTGGGGACCGACGACCGAACCGATGATGTAGTGGGTCGTCTCCACCGAGCCCATCCAGTCGCGCATCGCCTCGTTGATCGCGTCGCGGAGCGTGCGTGAGCCGCTCTCCACCGGCCGGACCTCCGCCCCCATCATCCGCATGCTGCGGACATTCGGCTCCTGCCGACGGATGTCCTCCGAGCCCATGTAAACGACGCAGTCGAGGCCGAAGCGGGCGCAGGCCGTGGCGGTGGCGACGCCATGCTGGCCGGCGCCGGTCTCGGCGATGATCCGCTTCTTGCCCATCCGCATCGCCAGCAATCCCTGACCGAGCGTGTTGTTGATCTTGTGGGCGCCGGTGTGGCTCAAATCCTCCCGCTTGAACCAGATCTGGGCCCCGCCGGCGTATTCGGTGAGCCGCTTGGCGAAGAGGAGAGGGAGAGGGCGGCCGACGAAGGCGGCAAGGAGCTGATCAAGCTCGGCCTGGAAGAGCGGATCGGCCCGGGCCTCGTCGTAGGCGGATTGGAGTTGGTCGAGCGCGGCCGAGAGCGTCTCGGGGACGTAGCGGCCACCGAACCGGCCGAAACGGCCATGGGCATCGGGAACCTGCGAGATGCCACCGGCAGGGAGCGGAGGGGAGAGCGGGGCAGGCATCGGCGGAGGCTCCGGAAGACGCAGGGCAGCGGAAACGATTCAAAGGCGTCGCCCGGGGGCCGCTGGCAACGCAAGCTTCCAATTGTAGCCGCACCGTCAGGTGCTACCATCCAGCGCTGCAGGTGCGTTGCGGCATCCCCGCCGCGAGGAGCTTTCCGTGCCCGAACTCCCCGAAGTCGAGACGATGCGCCGCGGCATCGCGGGACTTTGCGGGGCCCGGATCGTCTCCGCCCGCTTCCCCCAGGGCCCCTGCCGTCCGCTGGCCATCGCTCCACACCCTGCCGAGATCGCGGCGCGGCTCGCCGGCCATCGAATCGTGTCGGTCGCCCGCTTCGGCAAGCGGGTGGCGATCGAAGTCGGCGGAGAGGCGTCGACCCCGCACTGGCTCGTCATCGAGCCGAGAATGACCGGTCTCCTGCTCGTAGCCGAGCCACCCACGCCGCAGCATGTGCGCATGGAGCTCGAGCTCGTCACGGCGAAAGGCTCCTCCGCGAGCCCACGCCACAAGCTCCTCTTCTGGGATCAGCGCGGCCTGGGGACGATCCGGCTGCTCGATGCGAAAGGGCTCGATCGGGCCTGCGGCCCTGCCAAGCTCGGCCCCGACGGGCTGGTTGTCACCGGCGACGATCTGGCGGAGCGGCTGGGGAGATCGAGGCGGGGGGTGAAGGTTGCCCTCCTCGACCAGAAGGCGGTGGCAGGCATCGGCAACATCTACGCCGCCGAGATTCTCCACCGGGCCGCGATCGATCCGCGCACCCCCTGCGACAGACTCTCCGCCACGGCATGGGAGGCCGTGGCGCGGGCCGCGCGGGAGATTCTCGCCAGCGCCGTGGCCCACGAGGGCTCGAGCATCGGCGACGAGCTCTACCGCACCGCCGACAACCGCAAAGGGGGATACCAGAGCCTCCACCGCGTCTACGGGCTCGCCGGCACCCCCTGCACGACCTGCGGCGGAGCGATTCACAGAATCGTCCAGGCCCAGCGTTCGACGTTTTTCTGTGCCACCTGCCAGCCGCGCCCCCGGAGCCCGACACGGCGTGGCCAGGCTGCCAAACCACGGCGCAAGCCAGCGGCGAAGTTGGTGCGGCGCGGCACGAAAGCGTAGGCTTTTGCGGATCGGCGCCGGTGCCGAAGCCAGTGAACTCGAAGGAGCCCACCCGATGCCACGCCGTCCCCTCCGCCGATCGATCAGCCGCCGCGGTTTCCTCGCCACGTCCGGCGCTCTGGCCGCAGCCCCGTCGCTCCTCGGGGGTGCCGGCCTCCTCGCCGGCCCGACGCTCCTCCGGGCCGCCGAGCCGTCGGCGGCGAGCACCGCCGAGACGCTCGCCCAGGCCCTCCATGCCTCGCTCTCGCCGAGCCAGCGGGAGAAAATCTGCTTCGACTGGGACTACATCCACCCGAAGTTCGGCCTCCTGCGGTCGCGCGTCGGCAACAACTGGAATGCCACCGAGCCCGAATTGAAGAGCGGCTTCTACACCCAGGAGCAGAAGGGGCTCGCCCGGGAGATCTTCGAGCAACTCATTCATCCGCAGTGGCACGCCCGCTTCGACAAGCAGATGGAGGACGACTGCGGCGGCTTCGGCCACGCCCAGTCGATCGCCATGCTCGGGGAGCCGGGGAGCGGGAAGTTCCAGTTCCTCCTCACCGGCCGCCACATGACGCTCCGCTGCGACGGCGACTCCGCCGATCACATCGCCTTCGCCGGCCCGATCTTCTACGGCCACGACACCGGCGCCTTCAACGAGCCGGCCGACCACGAGGGAAACGTCTTCTGGTCGCAGGCCGTTGCCGCCAACAAGGTCGCCACGATGCTCGACGGGAAGCAGCGTGAGCAGGCGCTCGTAGCGAAGACTCCGGCGGAGAATGCCGTCGGCTTCCGGGGCGACGCGCGGATCGACGGCCTGGCGGTCTCGGAGATGTCGCCCGATCAGCGCGGGGAACTCGAACGGGTCCTCGGTCTCCTTCTCGAGCCGTTCCGCGACACCGATCGGGCCGAGGCCCGCACCTGCCTGACCGCGCAGGGGGGCCTCGATCGCTGCCGGTTGGCGTTCTTCCGCGATGCCGACATCGGCAACGACGGCGTGTGGGACAACTGGCGTCTCGAAGGGCCGTCGTTCGTCTGGTACTACCGCGGCGCGCCTCATGTGCATGTGTGGGTGAACGTCGCCGACACGCCGACCGTCGTCACCAACGCCTGACCTGCTGCCCTCGACACACACCATGAACGACTGCTGCATCGTCGGTGGCGGGATCATCGGTCTGTCCCTTGCCAGGGAGCTCGCCGGCCGCGGGGTGAAGGTCCGGGTCCTCGCGCGCGGCCGCGGCGCCGAGACCACCTCCTGGGCGGCGGCCGGGATCTTCCCGCCGGCGCCGCTCCATGCCGGGATCTCGCCCGCCGATGCCCTCACCGCCTGGAGCGACAAACTCCACCGCCTTTGGTCGAAGGATCTCCAGGCCGAGACCGGTATCGACAACGGCCTCCTCCCCAGCGGCAGCCTCCACCTCGCCAGGTCGGCCACGGGGCTCGAACGGCTCCGGGCCGACGCGGCCCGATGGCTGGCGCGCGGCACCCCCGCCGATTTCCTCGACCGTGACGGGGTGCTGGCGTGCGAACCGGCCCTGGGGGATGGCGACGACGCCGGCGAGATCCTCGGGGGGATGGTGCTCCGTGAGGAGATGCAGTTTCGCCCCTCCCGCCATCTCGATGCCCTCGAGCGATCGTGTCGGAATCGGGGAGTGGTCATCGAGGAGGCTGACGTTCGCCGGTTTGTGGTCAGGGGCACGAGGGTGGAGCGGGCGGTGACCGCGACCGGCGAGATCAGCGCCGGCACCTGGGTGCTCGCTGCAGGCAGTTGGACCGGCGGCCTGGCCAGTGCCTTCGGCCTCGCGCTCGACACCAGGCCGATCCGTGGGCAGATCGTCCTCCTCCGCCTTCCGAGGCCGCTGATCACACGGATCGTCAACCGCGGCCTCGACTATCTCATCCAGCGCCCCGACGGCCGGCTCCTCGTCGGCTCGACGCTCGAAGATGTCGGCTTCGATCCGACCACGACCCCCGACACCGTCACCCGCCTCCTCGGTGTCGCCCGGTCGCTCCTCGGTGAGCTGCCGGGGAGCGTCGTGGAGCGATCCTGGGCGGGGCTCCGACCGGGCAACGCCGACGGCCTGCCGTCGATCGGCCCGATCCCCGAACTCGACAACGCCTTCCTATCCGCCGGCCACTTCCGGGCAGGCCTCCACCAGTCGACCGGCAGCGCCGTCCTCCTGGCTGATCTCATCACCGGCCACGCCCCCCACCTCGACCCGGCTCCATTCGCCCCCGGCCGGGCCCCTCCGCCGGTCGGCTCCAGGCCCGCAGGATCGACCGCCGACTATCTCGCCCGGACCGCGGCGGACGGTGATTGAAGGCGGCTGACGCGCAACGCCCCTCACACCGCCTGCAGATCGAGCCGGCGGTGGATCGTCTCGATGTCGGCGGGCGTGAGCCGCCGACCGGCCGGCACGGTAGCCAATTCGAGGAGGCGAACGAGCGCCGCCGGGATCCCCGCCGTGATCTCGTGGCAGGTCCGCACCATCTCGGGCCCCACGTCACCCAGCCGGCTCTCCACGATTTGGCGCGTATCGGCCAGCGTCAGCGGCGGGACGATCGCCCGCAGCCGCACGCGGGGGGCGATCCGGCTGTCACGCCCGACGAGCGTCAGCAGGCGCCCACGCCCTGCCAGGACGAGGCACCGGTCGTTCCCGCCGCGGGCCACGACGACCGTGCCCATGGCGGCGAGATCGTCGGAGGTGGCCAGATGGGCATCGTCGACGAGGAGGATGTCGCCGATCGGCAGGTCTCGCTGGATCGCGTCCACGAGCGCCGCTGCGGAGCGGATCGGCAGGCCCCCCGATTGGCCGGCTCCGAGTTCGACAGCCAGCGACGCGAGGACGACGCTCGTCCCCACGCCGGCGGGGCCGCAGAGCAGGACAACACCAGCCGGTTCCTCGAGCGCGAAGCGGAGCCGACCGAGCGCCGCCTCCTGGGCGGGGGTGAGGTTCACCGGCACCGATCGGGCGACGACCATCGATTCACCCCGCGGCCAGTGCCGACTCGAACGTCACGGCTTCGCCGATCACCGTCAGGCCGATCGCGGCCAGGGTATCGGCCCAGGCGGGGCAGGGGGGGGCAGCGGCGCGGCGGACGAGCACCGCCGCATCACATCCCAGCGCCGCACGCTCGACGGTGCGACGGCGCACCGGACCGGTCGTGAACCATGGCCCGGCATCGACGAGCACGATCTCGGCCGCACGGGCCGCCTCCGCCTCGTCGATCGGCAGAAGCAGGGGGGCATGGGCGTGGATGGCCACCGACCGGCCCCGGCGCCGCAGGACCTCGGCCACGCCGTCGACGACGGTCGAGCGACCCTCGCGCCGTTCCCCGCCGGTGAAGGCGACGACCCGCCGGCCGTGTCGGGCCGCCGATTCGATCGCCTCCGCGAGGCTGTCCCATTCCGTCGGCACCGCCTCGAGGAGGCGAGCGACGACGGAGCGCTCGGCAGCGAGTGTTTCCGCCGACGGCTGGGTGGACGGGGGTGTGGTCATGATGATGATCGTCTCCGCAGGCTGTGGCTCGGCCGCCACCGAAGCCGGGCGCGGCGGTCGGGAGAGGAACGCTCGGTCGAGCCAGTCGAGGGTCATCGGACCAGCCCCGTCCCCACATCCGGTTCCATGGCGATCGCCTCAGGTCCATGCTGCCGTTCGTCCGCGGCACGCCGTTGTTCGTCGCGCCACACCGCCGCCCAGAGACCACCGGCGAGCACCGCGAGCACGAGCGTCGACACCACCGGGAAGGGGACGCGGGAATTGCGGGCGCGTTCCCTGAAGCCCACCTGACCGGGCTGCCGCGGGCCGTCGACGACGGAAGGTACCGGGGCGATGACCGGCGCGTCGCCGGGGACCACCGGCACCTCCGGCCACTCCGCCCCCACGGGTTCATCGAGTCTGGGAAACCTGGCGATCACCACCATCCCGAGCGTGTGCCCTCCCAGGGCGTGAACGACAGACCGCATCGCCCGACGCGCTGACCCGAACGGCGCGAGCCTTCCTGGTCAACACCGACAACCGGGCCCGCCCGGATCCATCGGCCCCACGGAGCACGGCGCTTGAGAGAGAGCCAGGGGGGAACCGCCATTCCTCCTCGCCGTCCCAGGCCCCCTAGCAGGAACAACTCCAATCCCTCCCCACCGCGGCTTCCCGCAAGTCGGTATGCCCGCCCCACACAGTCGACTATCATGGTTCATCCGGTTCGCGTCTCCACCCCCTGAAACACTGCCCCGGCGGCCCCCGCTCGCCGGCCCCACCATGACCACGCTTCCCTTTGACGTTCGCCAAAAGGCCTTCCGCGAGCTCCTCGCCAACCGCATTGCCGTCCTCGACGGCGCCATGGGAACCATGGTTCACGCCCTCGAGCTTGACGAAAACGGCTTCCGTGGCGAGGCTTTCCGAGACCATCCCAAGGATTTGAAGAACTGCATCGACATCCTCGTCCTCACGCAGGGGGATGCGATCCGGGGGATCCACGCGGCCTACCTCGAGGCCGGTGCCGACATCGTCGAGACCAACACCTTCGGCGCCACCGCCCTGGCCCTGGCCGACTTCGGCCTCGATTCCAGGGTCCGCGAGCTGAACCTCGCCGCGGCCAAACTCGCGCGTGACGCGGCCGATGCCGCCACCGCCAAGACCCCCGACCGCCCCCGGTTCGTGGCCGGCTCGATCGGACCGACCAACAAGCAGCTTTCGATCGCCGGCAATGTCAACGACCCCGGCCACCGCGACGTCACCTTCGACCAGATGGTGGCCAACTACCGCGCGCAGGTCGAGGCGCTCCTCGAGGGGGATGTCGACGTCATCCTCGCCGAGACGGCCTTCGACACCCTCGTCTTGAAAGCCTGCCTGTTCGCCATCGAGGAGACTTTCCGTTCGACCGGGATCCGCGTGCCGGTGATGGCTTCGTTCACCGTCTTCGAAGGGGGGCGAACACTCTCCGCCCAGACGGTCGAAGCCTGCTGGAAGAGCCTCTCCCACGCCGATCTGGTCAGCGTCGGGATCAACTGCGCCCTCGGCGCCGAGAAGCTCCGCACGCACCTGGCCGATCTCTGCCGGATCGCCCCGATCCCGGTCAGCTGCTACCCCAACGCCGGGCTCCCCAACGCCCTCGGCGGCTTTGACGAAACCCCTGCCTCCATGGCCCGGGTGCTCGGTGATTTCGCCCGGGAGGGATGGCTCAACATCATCGGCGGCTGCTGCGGAACGACGCCGGCCCACATCAAGGCGATCGCCGAGGCAGTCGCCAAACACCCACCGCGGGTTCCCCCGGCAGACTCGGATCGCTCGCGCTACTCGGGGCTCGAGATGCTCGAAATCAGCCCCGAGAGCAGCTTCACGATCATCGGCGAACGGACGAATGTCACCGGCTCGAAAGCTTTTGCCAGGCTGATCCGCGAGGAGCGCTACGAGGAGGCGCTGAGCGTCGCCCGCCAGCAGGTCGAGAACGGCGCCAACATCATCGACGTCAACGTCGACGAGGGGATGCTCGACGGCCCGACCGTGATGACGAAGTTCCTCACGCTCCTCTCGAGCGAGCCGGAGGTCGCCCGGGTCCCGATCATGATCGACAGCTCCGACTGGCGCGTGCTCGAGGCGGGGCTCAAGTGCCTCCAGGGGAAGGGGATCGTCAACTCAATCAGCCTCAAGGAGGGGGAGGAGGATTTCCTCCGCAAGGCGAGGACGGTCCGTCGCTATGGTGCCGCTGTCGTCGTCATGGCCTTCGATGAGGAGGGTCAGGCGGCCGACACCGACCGCAAGGTGGCGATCTGCAAGCGCGCCTATCGGCTCCTCACCGAGCAGGCCGGATTCGCGCCGCAGGACATCATCTTCGACCCCAACATCCTCACCGTCGCGACCGGCATCGAGGAGCACAACCGCTACGCCATCAACTTCATCGAGGCGACGCGGCAGATCAAAGAGGCGATGCCGCTGGTCAAGGTGTCGGGAGGGGTGAGCAACATCTCCTTCTCGTTCCGTGGCAACGATGCCGTCCGCGAGGCGATGCACGCCGCCTTCCTCTACCATGCGATCCGCGCCGGGATGGAGATGGGAATCGTCAACGCCGGCCAACTCGCCGTCTACCAGGAGATCGATCCACAGCTCCTCGAGCGGATCGAGGATGTTCTCTTCGACCGCCGTCCAGACGCCACCGACCGGCTCATCGAATTGGCCGAGCAGGTCAAACACCGCGACACCGGCGACATCGCCAAGGCCGATTCGTGGCGCGATCTCGACGTCGAGGCGCGGCTCCAACACGCGCTGGTGAAGGGGATCGCCGACCACGTCGAGGCCGACGTTGAAGAGGCGCGGGGGAAGTATGCCGCGAGCCTCGAGATCATCGAAGGGCCGCTCATGAGCGGCATGCAGGTCGTCGGCGATCTGTTCGGCCAGGGGAAGATGTTCCTTCCGCAGGTGGTGAAGAGCGCGCGGGTGATGAAGCGGGCGGTCGAATACCTCAAGCCGTTCATGGAGGCGGAGAAGCAGGGGCAGGAGCAGACTTCCCGCGGGCGGGTGCTCATGGCGACGGTCCGCGGCGACGTCCACGACATCGGCAAGAACATCGTCGGCGTGGTGCTCGGCTGCAACGGCTACGAGGTGATCGACCTCGGTGTGATGATCCCGGCAGCGAAGATTCTGGAGACTGCCCGGGCGGAGAAGGTCGATGTCGTCGGCCTCTCCGGGCTGATCACGCCGAGCCTGGAGGAGATGGTCCACGTGGCCGAGGAGTTCGAGCGCGAGGGGCTCACGCTGCCGATCCTTATCGGCGGGGCCACGACCTCCGCTCGGCACACGGCGGTGAAGATCGCCCCGAAATACTCCGGCGACATCATCCACGTCCTCGACGCCTCGCGGGCCGCCGGTGTCGTGGAGAAGCTCATCAACCCGGCGAGCCGGGAGGGATTTTCGCGGAACAATCGCGCCGCCCAGACGCGGGATGTGGAAAACTTCAAGCGACGGCAGCTGGCGACGCTCGTGCCCCTCGCCGACGCTCGCGCGAAGCGCTGGACGACCGACTGGTCGACGGCCCCGATCGACGTGCCGTCGTTCCTGGGGATCAGCCGTCTCGACACGATCCCCCTCGAGGAGCTCGCTCCCTACATCGACTGGTCGCCGTTCTTCCAGGCCTGGGAATTGAGGGGGAAGTTTCCGGCGATCCTCGATGACGCCGTGGTCGGCACCGAGGCCCGCCGGCTCTACGAGGATGCCCTCCGGTTGCTGGATCGCATCGTGGCCGGGGGGAGCCTTCAGGCCCGCGGCGTGTACGGATTCTTCGCCGCCAATTCCCAGGGCGACGACATCCTCCTCTACACCGACGAGTCGCGGACGAAGGAGTTCGGCCGCGTCCACACCCTCCGGCAGCAGTGGGAGCGCAAGGGGCAGGACACCTTCCATGCCCTGGCCGACTTCATCGCCCCGGTCGGAAGCGGTCGCAACGACTACCTCGGTGCCTTCGCCGTCACCGCCGGCCACGGGTGCGACGCCCTCTGTGCCGGCTTCGAACAGGACCAAGACGACTATTCGTCGATCCTCGTCAAGTCGATCGCCGACCGCTGCGCCGAGGCGGCGGCCGAGTGGCTCCATGCGAAAGTCCGCCGCGAATGGGGCTACGGCCGGGCCGAGGCGCTCTCCACCGAGGAGCTCATCGAGGAGAAATACCGCGGCATCCGCCCTGCCCCCGGATACCCCGCCTGCCCGGACCACACCGAGAAGCTCGCCCTGTTTGATTGGCTCGGAGCCAGGGAGGCGGCCGGCATGGAGCTCACCGAGAGCTTTGCGATGACGCCGGCGGCGAGCGTCAGCGGCCTCTACTTCGCCCATCCGGAGGCTCGCTATTTCACGGTCGACCGGGTCACGAAAGAGCAGGTCGAGGACTACGCCGGCCGCAAGGGGATGACGGTATCAGAGATGGAGCGTTGGCTGGCCCCGAACCTCGGCTACGACCGCGACTGACGCCCCGCGGATTCCCGCGCCGGCCGCGCCACCGCCCCATGCTGCCCGGTCATGACGATCGTGCCGGCCGCGCGGACGGGCCTCCGGGGGAGCGGGCTCATTCCGTCGGCCCGTCCTGCCGAACAGAGGGATGGAGGTCGATCCATGCCGCGCCGCGCCGAAGGCCCGCCGAAGCCAGTTTCCCCGGGCCGCCCCGGGCCGAAGGCACTCCCCCAATCCCCGGCTCCGCTGCCGGTGATCGTGAAGCGCCAGCGCGGACGGCGCGTGATCCTCGATGTCAGCCCCGCCGTGGAGACCGGCCCGGCCTCGAACGCCCTCTTCGTGGAGCGGTTTCTGACCTACGTCCGCCACGAGCGCGCCCTCGCCGACAACACGCTCCAGGCTTACGCCCGCGATCTCCGCGATTTCAGCGCCTGGCTCGGGGGGCGGAACGCCGCCGCGATTTCGATTCGCGATCTCGGCGACTACCTTGGCCATCTCTCGAAGAAAGGGCTGGCCCGGGCGAGCGTGGCCCGGCAGGCGGCGACCCTGCGGGTCTTCTTCGCCTTTCTCCAGCTCGAGGGGACCGTCCAGGAGAGCCCGGCCGAGTTGCTCGCTGCCTCGCGCCGCGACGACACCATTCCCGGTGCGCTGTCACCCGAGCAGGTCGATCGCCTCCTCGCCAGCCCCGACGGTAGGTCTCCGACAGGCCAGCGAGACAAGGCCCTCCTCGAGCTGCTCTACGCCACCGGCTGCCGGGCTTCGGAGATTTCGTCGCTGAAGATCACCGACATCCATCTCGCCGAATGCTTCTGTACCTGCCACGGCAAAGGGAACAAAGAACGCGTCGTACCGCTCGGCGCCCGTGCGGTGCACGCCGTCCGCACCTGGGTCAATGGCCACCGCGGCACCTATGCCGCCAGCACCGAGGGAATCCCGCCATGGGCGCTGCTCTCGTCCCGCGGCAACCGGCTGTCACGGATGCGGATTTGGGAGATCGTCACCGATCACGCCAGGAAGGCGGGCGTTCCCCCCGACATCGGTCCCCACACCCTCCGCCACAGCTTCGCGACCCATCTCGTCGCCGGAGGGGTCGATCTACGCCATGTCCAGGAGATGCTCGGCCACGCGAGCATCGCCACAACGCAGCGCTACACGCATGTCGACGCCGGCCGGCTCAAGGGGATCCACGGCCGCTTCCACCCGCGCGGATAACCGACGGCCCCTGGGCTCGTCGCCACCGCGGCCAACGGACCACCCACAGGCTCGCCACCCACACAGCGCCACCGGGACGTCAGCCCTTCTTCGGCGGCGTGAACTTGATCTTCCGGATCAGCTCCACCACCTGGCCGTTCTCCACCTTCCCCGACACGGCCGTGATCGCCTTGACGACGTTGGCGTATTCGAGGGCGTAATCGGCGTCGAACTCGACCTCCGTCTTCTCGGCGAGCGAGTTGGGGCCGCTGTCGGCGCCGATCAGCCCGATGATCCGCTTCCGGAGCTCGTCGAAGTCGGCGACGGGGGTGCCGTTCATCGCGATCCCGGCCAGGCTCCCGTCGGGCGCGGCCGAGAGCTTCACCCGGACCGGCGGCACCTGCTGGTCGTCCGGGGCCGCCGCCGCCGCAGCAGCGATCGGCATGCGGATATCGAAATCCCCCTCCGGTGAGACGACCTTCAAGGTGCACATGAAGAACGACATCAACTGGAAGACGACGTCGATCATCGGCGTCATGTTGATCTCGACCTTGTCGGTCAATCCAGAGCTGGATCTGCGTGCCATTGGTTCACCGCCTGTCGTCGTACTGCGCCCGGAGGGCGAACCTCTCAAACCCCTTCTCTTGGCAGATGCGGATGATGTCCTGCACCTCCCCCGTCTTCGCCCGGCCATCGGCCCGGACGATGATCGTCGCCGAGTTCGGCGCCCGATTCTCGTCGATCATCACCGTCTTCTCGCGCTCCAGGTAGGCCCCGATGTCGCGGACGGCGACGAGCTCGCCGGCATAGATCACCGCACCGGAATTGGTGAGCTGAAGCGTGATCGGCTTCTCGATGACCCCTTCGGCCGGCTTGGCGAGCTGGCTCGACGGCAGTTGGATCCGGTCATCCTGCTCCGCTTCCGAGAAATTCATCACGAACATGAAGAACGTGATCAGCTGAAACGTCATGTCGATCATCGGCGTCATGTCGATCTCGGTGTTCGACGGTCCGCCGTTGCGTCTGGCCATGGGTCGAATCGCTCCAGCGAAGATCCGCTACGGGGAAGGAGATCCACTCGTCACTTCTTGACGCCCATCGTCTGGAAGCGCGACATGAGCCTCTCCGACTCTTCGGCGACCTCACCGTTGAGCTTCTGGAGCCAGTTCTTGAACAGCGCGAAGCAGGCGATGGCCGGGATCGCGAGCCACAGCCCGATGAGCGTCGTGATCAGGGCCTGCGAGATGCCGATGGCGAGCTCGGAGGGCTTGGGGGCCGTCAACGACTTGGCGATCACCATGAACGCCCCGACCATCCCGTCGACCGTCCCGAGGAGGCCGAACATCGGTGCCAGCGCCCCGATCAACGACACATAACTGATCTTGTGCTCGAGTTTCATCGCCTCATCGTCCTCCGCTTCCTGCATCGCTTCCACGGCGGCGGGATGACCGGACTGGAGTTTGCCCATGCCGGCCGCGAGCACATGGCCGAGATAGGAGTCGTCGGCCTTGGCCAGATCGTACGCCTGCTGGAATTCCTTGGCGTCGAGATGCGCCTCGAAACCGTCGCGGAGTGCCTTCGGCATCAGGGCCTCGCGGCGGATCTGGAGGAAGCACATCACGAGGAGCGCGACGAGGGCAAACGAGAGGAGGAGAAAGATGATCACATACCGCAGACCCAGTGCGTTGTAGTAGAAGGCGAGCATGCTCTCACCCTCGGCCGGGGCCCCCTCCTCGTCGGCGAGATCGTCCTGGGCGACGGCGACGGTCGGGGACAGAACGGGTCCGATGGCCACCGCTGACGGCAGGAGGAGCGCCACGACGAGCGCCGCTCGAGACAGCGTCGCACGGAGGCCACGCACGAGCGCCGGCCCCACTCCAGGGAGCGGCGCCGCGCCGTCGCCGTCGTTCCCACTCACCGCTGTGATCGCTGCCGACTGCATGCTCGTCTCCTCAAACGTCGATCCGACCGATCCCCTCACCCCTGATCCCCGGTTGATCCCCGGTTCCACCGACCGCTCGGTGACTCCCGACGCCACCCACGGTGTCGGGATCTCCTGGATCGTACGTCACCCGGGTTCGTCGCCTCAAGCCGGGCTGCCGGAACGGGCCCCCGTCCCCCTTCGATCATGTCTTCGCTGCCGTGAGTTTCTTCGTCCATCGAGAGCCGGGATAGCTCGTTTCGAGCGTTGATCGGGCTTCCCGGGAGCGCTCCGCATTGGCCCCTTTTTCCCACAGATCAACGAGGTTGTAGAGGGCTTCGGCGTGGTTCTCGGGGGCCTTGTTGTAGACGAGATCGACCGTCAGGAACGCGATCAGGGCATCCTGCTCCTTCCCCGCCACGGCCCGGTAGGCCTGACCGAGGGCATTGTAGGCCCGGCCGAGCACCTCCCCGTCCTCCGGATCGGCCTGCTGGATGACCGACTGGACGAGCGTGATCGCCTCCTCGGGCTTACCGAGTTGGGCCAGACAACGGGCCCGCCCCAGCTCGGCCGCACGCTTCTGGGCGGCGCTGGCTTCGTCGGAGGTGCGGATCTGCACCGCCGCATCGTATTCCCCCAGTGCCTCGGCATATTTCCCCTGATCGAGGAGCATTGCCGCCCTGGCCGATGCCGCCCGAACCTTGAAGGCCGGTGGCCCCTTCGCAAGCTGCCCAAAAGCGGCCAGCGCGTTGTCGATCCTCCCGGCCCTCGCGAGGAGGTCCCCCAGAAGCTCCTGCATGTCGTAGGCGTGGTGGCTCTCCGGGTGCTTCGCCACGAAATCGGCGACGAGCTTCCCAGGCTCACGGGGATCAGCTCCGGCGGCCAGCGCCACGCGGGCGGTCGCCGCCGCCCGCACATAGTCGACCTCGTCGAGGAGGATCTGCTCGGCGCCGTCGAGATCGTTTGCACCGATCTTGCCCAATTCCTCGAGCGCGTCGGCCGCTCGACCGCGGAGCAGCATCGAGCGGGCCGACTTCAGCTCCGCAGGCTCGGCGCCGAACTGCACCTCTCGGATCTGGTCGACGGGGATCTTCTTGATCTCCCCCGTCCGATCCTCGAGCTGAACCTCATTGGCGTCCGTCGCCGTAACACGGCCAGAGAGCGTGCCGGCGGTCGTCACCACCCGGTCGGCAGTCTGCGCGGTGGCCTCGCCCCCGGCAAGAACGAGCCCGACGAGGAGGACGGGGAAGAACCACGGGGCGGGGATCGCTCCCCGGCGGATGGATGTCGGCATGGTGGGGGGATTCCTGGTCGAGCGGGCGGGCGTCATGAGGCGGCGACAGGGGTCTCGTCGAGCTCGGCGAGCCCGCGGGGGCCCGTCTCGCCGCGTTCCTTCTGGATCTGTTTCAGCAGGGCATCGAACTGCGCCCGGAACGAGTCACCGCCGAGGTCGGGATAGAGGCGGTAGGTGACGGCGACATCGTTGAACGCCATCTGGAGAAGCTTGGCCCGGTCCTGCCCGGGCTTCGCGAGGAGGTCGAGGCGACAGCGGACGACGTTGAGCCGCGCCGCGAAGAACTTCGCCCGCGCGTCGACCGCCTTCGGGTCGGCGGCCTGGCGGGCGAGCCGGTTGGCAATTCCCCCCCACCCCCAGGCCACCCCTCCCTGACTCTTCCGGCCGGCAATCGCCTCGCGCAGAAAGCGCGCGGAGGCGGCGCCATCGGTGGCCTTCTCTCCGGCGGCCTGGAGCAACTCGGCGGCCTGAATCTGGGCGTCGAGAGAGTTTTGGCGCTTCGGATCGGAGAGGATCCAGTCCACATGCCCGAGGGCCTCGTCCCAGCGCCCCAGCTCCCGGTAGACGCTCGCCAGCTTGAGGCGGATCGAGGGGACGAAGCGGGCGATCTCATCGGCGCTCCCGGGCGGCGCGGCCCCGGAGCTTGCGAGGAGTTTTTCATAGACCTGGGCCGCCCGCGCCAAATACGCCGAGGCCTTTGCTGGGGGTACGACCGAGCCCGACCCGCTCCCCGACCCGAGCGAGAGGTAGGTCGTCGCCACCCACATCTGGGAGGCGACCTTCGCATCCCGCTTGGCCACCCCTTCGAGAAACTTCTCAAAGCCCGCGAGGATCCCCAGGACCGCAGCCGGCGCCGCCGCCGGCGCCTCCGCCGCGGCATCCCCTTGGGCTGCGGCCAGGGCTTCGAGTTGCCCCTGGAGATCGCGCCCCATCGCCAGGTACATGTTCGTCAGTTTGGCGGTCGCCTCCGGGCCGGTGCCAGCCACAGCCTCGAGCTTGTCAAAGGCCTGCTGGGCCTTGTCGAGCTGCTGCGACTGGATGAAAAACCGCAGCGCCACCGTGGCGGCATTCTCGGCAAGCGGCCCCGAGGCCGCGACGGCGTCACCCGAGGCGAGGACCGTCCAGCACCCCCAGGAGGGATGTTCGAGGAGCTTCGCCGCCAGGGCCTGGTCCCCTTCCTCGATCGCGATCTGGCAACGGGCCAGCCCCCCCGCCACGGCCACCGGGCTGACACCGGCCGTGGGGACTGCGGCCAGACCGGCGTCGAGGCTGTCGACGGCCCGTCCCTTCCACGCCGCGAGGGCCTCGGCAGCGGGACGGACGTCCTCGGGAAGCCGGCGACGCTCGACGACCTCGCGCCACAGCGCCCCGCCGGCCCGCAGGAGCACCTCGGCCCCCTTGGCGGTGTCGCGGGGCACGTCACCGATGATCTTCACGAGCCGGTCGGCGTCGTGCGACTCGGCCGCGGAGGCGACCGCGATCTGCGCCGCTTCGGCGCTCTCCGGCTCCTTCGGCCAGGTCCGCATGATCAGCGCCGCGACATCCGCACACCGCGTCTTGGCCGCTGCGCGCCACGGCGCCGGCCCGTCCCGGCCGAGTTGCTGCCAGCTCGCCATCGCGATCTTCGCCGACTGCCTCGCCCCCTTTGCATTGGGGTAGCGTTCCGCCAGGAGCGTGCCCACCGCGGCCGCATCGTAGAGGCGACGGGCGTCGTAGAGGAGGTAGGTGAGGAGGGATCGGGCCCGGTTGAGATCGTCGGCGGCGACTCCGTCGCCACGCACGAGCGCCCGCTGCAGCGCTTGAAGAGCCCGCCCCCGCTCGACGCCCGCCGCCTCGAGGGCCGCCGCAGCCTCGTCGGGCTTTCCGGCAGCCGTCGCCCCCTTTGCCTCGGCCTGTTTCTCCTGCATCGCGGTCAAGGCCCCGGCCGCGACATCGAATGCCGCGGCGAAGGAGGCCGCCGGATCGTCGTCGTCGTCGGGGGCAGCCCGGCCGAGCTTCTCGAGAAGGGCCCGGGCCTCGCGGGCGAAGTCTTTGTTGTGACGGGCGACATCCGTGGCAAGCTTCTTGGCATCCCGCAGCATCCCCGGCTTCTTCCCCTTCTGATCGGCGGGGAGGACCTCGGCCTTCTCGGCCAGCAGTTGCGCCGAGCGGACCTTCATCCCCAGCCAATCGGCGTCGAGCCGGTCGGCCGGCACGTTCGCCAGGGAGAGTCTCTGGAGCCGGTCGTCGAATTGGTCATAGACCTTCTCCTCCAGCCAGCACTCCAGCGAGGCGTTGACCGCCTTGGCACGGAGCGTCGGCACGAAACCCGATTCCCCCTCGAGGCCGCGGATGCTCGCGAGCGTCAGCAGCGCCGTATCGAGGAGCTTGCGGCGCTCCTCCGGCACCGTCTCGGCCTGGGCAAGGACAAGGTAGTTCCGTCCCTCGTAGTACCTGGCATAGAGGCCCGCCCCCCACTTGGGATACTTCTCGAATAGCTTCCTGTACCGCTCGGCCGAAGCCCGCACAACCCCCTGCCATGCGGCCGACCCCGGCGGGAGCGCCCTCGACTTCTCGAAGTACGCGTTGCCGACGAGCAATCGGGTCTGGAGCAACTCCCCCCGCAATTCGTCCTGACGATCCTCGAGCCGCTCCATCGCCTTGACGTCGGTCGACGACCTCTTCGCCGGCCGACGGCCCTTCTTTCCGGCCGACGACTCGTTCCCCTCCTTTTCCTTGCTGGTGTTCTTGAGTTGGGCGAGGCGGGCATCGACCTCGCGGAGGCTCGCGAGCACGGCATCCTCGGCGTTCGTCGGCGAGGCGAGCTCGGCGCCCGGCTCGCGCGGCGGTGCCTCGAGCGCCGCAATCGCGCCGTCGAAGAGGGGCATCGCCTCCGCCATGAGCTTTGCCGCATCCTCCCCGGGGCGCTTCGCCTGCGCGAGCTTGATCCGGCCCTGCTCGACAAACAGGTTCCCCTTCTGGGTAAAGGCGGCGACCGCCTCGTCGCCGGTGGGCACCGCGGCCAGACAACGGTCGACCTCCTGGGCCGCCTGCTCGAGCAGCGCGGCCCGGCGGGCCCCGGGAGACTCGCGACGCGCCAGGGAGGAAAGCGCGGTGGCACGCCGCAGCGGAAGGCTCCGGCGGAAATTGGCCGAGGTGGCGGGATCGGCCGCGACCCGGTCGAGCACCGCGATCACGACATCGTCCATCCGCTTCTCGGCAAGCGCATCGAGGAGCCGGCGAGTGGTCGTTTCGGTATTGCCTCCGTTCTCCGCTCCGGCTTCCTCTGACTGCAACAGGGCCGCAAGGAGCACCGCGCCAGCATCGACCACGAGCAACGGCAGGACCGCCAAGACGCAACCGAGCACGACGCCACCGAGCAAGAGGATCGATCCGATCCTGTGACCGGCCCGCAGGCCACCGTGGAAACGCGCCATGATCGCAGCCCCCAGCCCCCTGCCCGGCCCCCGATCCTCTCTCCGCCCCCGCCGCACGACGACCAGGGGCCTCTCATCGATCGGGGATGACCCCGTCGGATGCCGGCCACCGCCGCAGCCGCTCTTGATTCGACCGGCCGGACGTCCCGACCGAAGGGTCAATAATTCTGGCCCCCGGCCAATCCCTGCATTGTGACAATCGCCGCAGGGGCGTCAAACGCGATCGGCCGACCGAAGGGTCACTTCCGGGCGGCGCGGCTGGCCGACGTCGACATCGCCAACCAGTTGGGAAGTTGGCCGGCCGAGGGCATCCGCACCACCCGGACCGAGCGGATGCCGGGGACGGCGGCCACGGCGGCGATCGCTTCCGCCGAGGGCTCCACATCGAGATTCAGCACCCCGATCGCGTCTCCCCCCGGAGCCGACCGGCCGACCGTCATCTGCGCGATGTTGACCCCCAGGCCGCCGAGGGCCGTGCCGACGTTGCCGATGATCCCCGGCACGTCCTGATGGGTGAAGAGGAGCACGATCCCGTCGAGATAGGCCTCGAGCCGGTGCCCCTCGAGCTGCACCAATCTCGGCATTGCGTGGCCGAACAGTGTGCCGGCAGCTCGGTGGACACGCCCTTCGGCAACGAGGTCGACTGCGACGACGGAGCTGAAGGCCCCGGGGTCGGTCCGGCTCTGTTCGACCAGATCGATGCCCCGCTCCCTGAGCAGGACCTCGGCATTGACGATGTTGACATCATCGGCGACGCCTTCGAGGAGGCCTGCAGCGAAGGCCGCGGTGACGAGCTTCGTCGACCGGGAGGCGATCTCCCCCCGGTAGGCGATCGAGCAGGAGCGTGGCGGGGCGTCGTCGAGCTTGGAAAGGAGGAGGCCGAGCCGCCAGGCGAGGTCGAGGAAGCCCTTCACCCCCTCGAGTGTGGCCGGGTCGATGGGGCTGGAGTTCACCGAATGGCGGATGGAGCCGGTGGCGAGGAAGTCGACGAGCAGACCGACCCCCTCCACGGCCACCTGCGACTGCGCCTCCTCGGTGCTCGCCCCGAGGTGCGGCGTGACGAGCACGCCCGGCTTGTCGAACAGGGGCGACTCCGTGCACGGCTCCTTCTCGAATACGTCGAGGGCCACGCCGGCGATCACCCCGCGATCGAGCCCCTCGACGAGTGCCTTCTCGTCGTAGATCCCGCCCCGGGCGCAGTTGATGAGGCGGACGCCCGGCTTGAGGAGATCGAGCTCCTTCATGCCGACGAGATGCTTCGTCTCGGCCGTGAGGGGCGTGTGGACGGTGAGGTAATCGACCTGGGGGAGCATGGCGTGGACGCTGGGGACGAGCTCGATGCCCAACTCGGCGGCGCGGTCCACCGAGAGGAACGGGTCGAACCCGAGCACCCGCATCTCGAACGCCCGAGCCCGGGAGGCGACGGTCTGGCCGATGCGGCCCAGTCCGACGATGCCGAGCGTCTTGCCGGCCACCTGCGCCCCCATGAACTTGTTGCGGTCCCAACGGTGTGCCCGGAGGCTCGCATCAGCGGCGGCGATGTTGCGCGAGAGAGCCAGGAGGAGCGCGAACGCGTGCTCCGCCGTGCTCACCGTGTTCCCGGCCGGCGTGTTCATGACTACGATGCCCTGCCGCGTGGCCGCATCCTTGTCGATGTTGTCGGTGCCGACCCCGGCCCGCACGATCGCCTTGAGCCGCTGATTGCCCGCCAGCACATCGGCGGTGATCTTCACGCCGCTGCGGCAGATCGCCCCGTCATGCCGGGCCAAGCACGCACGGAGCGACTCCCCGGAGAGCCCCGTTGCCACTTCGTAGGTGATGCCGTGGGCCGCCGCGGCATCGAGGAGGGCCAGGCCATCGGGGCTAAGGGTGTCGAGCACGATGATGGAGGGCATGAACGGCTTCTCGGCGGGGTGAGGGGGCGTCGCGGCCGACAACAGAAACTTCGGATCGCAATCGGGACTGGGGGGAGGGGGCATCCGTCGCGGAGCCGGCGGGACGGGCCGGGCCCCGGGGCGGGGGTCAGCCACCGTGGGTTTTCTGGAACTCAATCATGTAGTCGCGCAGCTCGGCGACTCCCTCGACCGGCATCGCGTTGTAGATGCTCGCACGGATGCCGCCGACGGACCGGTGCCCCTTGAGGTCGACGAGGCCACGGGGGGTCGCCCCCTTCACGAATTCCTTCTCCATGGCCTCGTCACGGAGACGGAAAGTGACGTTCATGTCGGAGCGGCAGTCGGGGCGGGCATGCCCCTGGTAGAAGCCGGCCGAACGATCGAGCACGTCGTAGAGCGTCTTGGCCTTGGCGGCATTGTGACGGGCCATCCCCGCGAGGCCACCCATGCGGTCCCGGATCCACTGGCAGACCAGACCGAGGACGTAGATGGCGAATACCGGTGGCGTGTTCGACCGCGATCCGTTCTTCACGTGGGTGCGGTAGTCGAGCATCGTCGGCAGATCGTCGCGCGACCGCTCGAGGAGATCCTTGCGGATGATCACGACGGTGACCCCGGCAATGCCGGCGTTCTTCTGGGCGCAGGCGTAGATCAAACCGTACTTCGCCACGTCGATCGGGCGGGAGAGGAAGTCGCTCGAGCAGTCGCAGACCAGCGGTGCTGTACCGAACACCGGGTCGTGCTTCCACTGCACCCCCTGGATCGTCTCGTTGCTCGTCACGTGGAAGTAGGCGGCATCGGGGGAGGGCTTGACCTCGCCAGCCGCGGGGAGGTGATCGTAGTTCGAAGCCTCGCCGTCCCAGGCGACATGGACGCGCCCCTCACGGCGGGCCTCCTTGGCCCCGGTGTGCCCCCAGGTGCCGGTGACCAAATAGTCGGCGGGGCCCGGCTGCCCACGGAGGAGATTCATCGGCACCATCGAGAACTGCAGGCTCGCCCCTCCCTGGAGCAACACCACCTCGTGATCCCCTCCGATCCCGAGCAGCGTTCGGAGATCATTGATCGTCTCCTCGAGAATCCGGTCGAACGGCGGGCTGCGGTGGCTGACCTCGAGGACCGAGATCCCCACCCCGGGCAGGGAGAGCATCTCGTCGCGGGCGCGCTGGAGCACCTCGAGCGGCAGCACCGCCGGGCCGGGAGAGAAGTTGAAGACGCGCTCTGGGGTCCCGGCCATGGGAATCGTGCGATCTATCACTCGGGTGCTCTCCATTCCGCCCTACGGTACCGCGGCGCCCGGGGCTCTCGATCCGCCGGGCCTGCCTTCGCCGAAACGCGCCGCCGACGGGCGTTCCCCCGGGGGAAGGGGGAAGGCAGAATCCCCCCCGTCATCAACGGCCGAGCCGTCGCTGTCCCGGGAACGCCGCAGGATAGGACCCGCTGCGGGAAGGGTCAACGGGCGGGAACAGCCACCGCGGCAGGGGCCGACTGCGGGGCCGCAAAACCGTTCGCAGCCCCCGGCGGGGGCACCGCGGGAGCCGGCCCCCATGCCGAGGACGGCGGCGCTGCGTCCGGGAGTCCGCCGGCGGGAGGCGGGAGCTGGGGCAGGCCCCCCCCCGGGCTCGTCGGCAGGGCGGCCGTCCGCACGGTGGCCGTCGGCGCGGCCCCGGACAGCGATGCCACGCGGGCGGCCACCACCGGTTGTCGGCCATCAACCGTAAGGGCCCGCGAGTAGTCGGCCAGGGCCTGGTTCATGTCGCCGGTCGATTCCCTGATCTGGCCGAGCGCGACGAGGGCCCGCGGATTCGCCGGATCGATCGCCAACGCGTCGACGAGTCGATTCTCCGCCTCGCGGAAGTCGCCATGCTCCTGGCACAGTCGCGCCAGTTCGATCTGCGGGTTGGGGTTGTTCGGCTGGCGGCGCGACCAGTCCTCCAGCAGCGCGATCGCCTCGGGGCTCCGCTGTTCCTCGACGAGGAGGACCGCCAGGGCCCGCTGGCAGGCATCGTGATTCTGGTTCCGGGAGAGGCAGAGGTGGTAGTACTGCTCCGCCGTGCGCCAGTCACTCCCCTTGCCGAACACCTTTGCCTGCTGGTGGTAGGTGGCGCCAAGGTTGTAGAAGCAGTCGGGGCTCCCCGGCTGCCGGGCGAGCGCCTGCTGGAAGTGGTTCACCGCGCCGAGATAGTTCCCCTGTTGATAGAGCTTGACTCCCTCGGCGTTGTCGTTGCGCTTCAGCGACCCGCAGCCGGCCAGCAGCACGATCACCACCGCGAGGGCGGACGCTGTGGCGCGGGACGGAGGCGGTTTGAGCGGCACGACGGGCATTCCGACGAGGACAGGGGGGCGGCGGACGGTACCGGCCGACCCGCTCCCCGACAAGTCCAGGGGAGAAACCGTCTCTCCCCCATCCCCCGCAATCGACGCATCCGCACCGGGCCGCCGCCATCAGGCGGGGAGGTCGCGCCGGTAGCCGAGGGAGCGGACCACCTCGAGAAGCTCGCTGCAGGTCGGGAACATCCGCCCGCTGGCCCGCTTGTAGCGCTCCACGGCCTGCATGAACTCGACCTCCTCCGAACCGTAGTCTCGGTCGCAGGTGGTCGGATCGACGAAACGGCGGCGGGGCCCCTGCGGCGAGCGGAGGGGGCCCACGGAGACGTCGCGGCGGGAGGGGGAAGTGCGGCTCGGGCGATCGGCGACAATGGCGGCGGGCATGAACAGATCTCCTCGACGGAGGACTACGACGACTGGTGAAACTCTGCCGGAAGTATTCCCGCCGCCGCCATGGCGGGTCGGGGAATCGAGCGAAAAGATGCCGGCAGGGAAGACTTTTCCGCCGGGACAACCGTCATTCGCCGCGCTATCCGCGCCGCCCCCCCGACCCGCCACCGGGCGCCGACCGTTCGGGTGGGATGGCCGTCACCGGTTGCCGAAGAACTTCTTCAGCGCCTCGGCAGCGGCATCGCGCGAGTTGACCGATCCCTTCTGCGCGGAAGGGGGGAGCGAGCCGGGCTTGGTATTCGATTGCTTCACGGCATCGATCGCCACGGAACTGTCCGACTTCGTATCGCCGACGGTCTGACCGACCTTCGTGGAGCTCCCGCTATTCTTGGCGGTCACCGATCCGGAGACGGTCGTCGACTGGGCATCCCCGGAAATCCCAGAGATCGTCGAACCGTGCACGTTTTCCGATGCTGAAGCGGCGGCATGGATGCTGCTTGAATCGGCATCGGCCGCTGTCAGAACCGTCGTGCCGATGGGACCGTCGGTCGTGGCGCGTAACGACTGGGTGGTGTCGAAGATGCCGGCAGGGGCATCGTCCGCCATCAGCCACTTCGATACGTCCTGATCCTCCCCTCCGGTGGAGACCGGATCGGAACAGGAGACCGTGAGCTCGAGGGCTCCCACCCGGATCAGATCCCCCGACACGACCTTCGTCTTCGCCGTAATCTTGGCGCCGTTGACGAACGTGCCGTTGCGGCTCCCCAGATCCTCGACCCAGACGTCGGCGGGGCCGACATGGACCGCCGCATGACGGCGGCTGACGTCCTCGCTCAACGGGCGGACATCGCATTCCTCGGCGCGGCCGATGAGAAGCGTGTTCTTTTTAATTGCGATCGAACGGCCGGCACTCTTGCCGGAGGCGACGATCAACTTCGTGATCATGGTGCGGCTGTCTCCACCCACGCCAGACCGACCCATACCACCCCCGCCGGACCACGTGGACCGGCAGGCCGCCGAGAACAGATTAGAACTTACTCTTCGAGAGAAAAAGTCACCGCCGACTTTTCTCGAGCCTGACAAATCAAGCTCCATCTTAGCGTCGGGCGTTCCAACTGTCTTGCCGAAAACGGACCATTCCCTCCTCGACCCCCGCCAAAGGTGACGGATCGAAGACTCCTGACGGCTCCTCGAGCCCCTCCCCGAGGGCTGCGGCGAGCCTCGTCAGCCAGCCCCGCACCAGGTCGATCCCGCCCGGCCCCCAGCCGGCACAGGCCCCGCCCCCCGTTTGCAGGTCGTCGAGCCCGGGATGGCGGACCGATTCAGGCACGAGCTGATTGGCAGCCAGGAGGAGACTGCCGTGCTGGAGAACCGCACCGCGCAGGCGCCGCTGGGCGCTGCCGAGAACCTTCGCATCGGAGTTCCCCCGACCATCCGCCACCGGCACCACGACATCCCCGCTCGCACGCCGGTCGAAGCACAGAAACGCCCCCGCCGCTGGGAGAGCGGCGGCCGTCGGGTCCCCCGTCCCCGCCCGGGCCCCGGTCGATTCCCCAGCCGACAGGCCCGCCGCGATCCCGCGGGCCGCCAGTTCGGCCACGACCGCCGCGTGGACGGTGTCGTAGAGTCGCTGCGGCACGCCTCCGCAGGGGTGGGCTCGGGGCACGGCGACCGAGAGCGTGACATCACTGCCGTGGAGGATGGCGCCTCCGCCGCTCGGCCGGCGGACGATCGGCAAACCGGCCAGCGCGGCGAGAGCGCGGGCCTCTCCGATCGCCTGGAATGCCCCCAACGACAGCGTTGGCTCCGACCAGGTGGAGATCCGCACAAGCACCCGATCGAGCCTGATCGCCTCGAAGGCCAAGGCCTCGTCGAGCGCCATGTTCGTGGCCCCATCGGCCGGCGGATCCCACCACGCCACGATCGGCGCTGCGCCGGTTGCGGAGACGGCGGGCTTCACGGGTGGCATCAGTGAGGTTGGCTGCCGATGAGCGCCTCGTAGGCGCCCCGGTCGAGGAGGCCGTCGATCTCGGCCGGGTCATCCGGACGGATCTTGACGATCCAGCCGGCACCGAACGGATCCTTCCCGAGGGTCTCGAGGTGATCGGGAAGGGTCGAATTGACCTCGACGATCTCGCCGGCCACGGGGGCGTAGAGGTCGCTGACGGCCTTGACGCTCTCGATCTCGCCGATCGACTCCCCCGCCTTCACCTTCCGCCCGACCGCCGGGAGCTGCATGAACACCAGATCGGTGAGGGCCTCGACGGCATAGGCCGAGATCCCGACCGTTGCCACACCCCCGGCCACGGGGCTGATCCATTCGTGGGACTTCGCAAATCGCACGTCCTTCAGCATCGACGCCTCTCCTCCGGTTTGTCTGTCTGATCGAACCATTGTTTTCTTTGATCGGTCGGGATCGTCACTCCCGCCCCATCATCCCGCGGACGGCGGTTTTGCACCACCCGGCGGCCGGCGATGGAACGGCAAACCGACCACGCGGGCCTGTTGGCGGGCATCCCGGATCGCGATCTCCACGACCGTCCCCTCGGAGGCAAACACCGGGGCGACCAACGCCATCGCCACGGCATGGCCGACGGTGGGTGCAAAACTGCCGCTGGTCACGACCCCGATTTCCCCGCCGGCCCCGCCGAGAACGGGGTTCCCTTCGCGGGCCGAGCGCTTCGATCCGAGATCGAGCCCGATGCGGACGCGTTCCGGTTGCCCGGCCTTGAGCATGGCAAGGGCTTCACGCCCGGGGAATGTTCGCCCTTCGAGGTTCACCGCCAGACCGAGGCCGAGGGCAAAAGGATCGCTGTCGGCGCGGAGTTCATGGCCATAGAGTGGCATCCCCGCCTCGAGGCGGAGGGTGTCGCGGGCCCCGAGTCCACAGGCCCGTCCCCCGAGCGGCACCGCCGCGGCGAGGATCGCCTCCCAGACGGCCACCGCATCGGCCGCCGCCACCGTCACCTCGACGCCGTCCTCGCCGGTGTAACCGGTGCGGCTGACGGCCGCGGCATGCCCGGCCACCGTGGCCGCCGTCCCCCGGTAGTTCCCCAGGGCCTGGATCCGCGCTCCATCCCCCCCGGACGAGAGCCCGGCGACGAGATCGACCCCGTTCGGCCCCTGAACGGCGATCATGGCGGTGTCGAGGGTGTGGTCGACCAGGTCGACGCCGGTGGCGGGAAGCCGGGACCGCAGCCATGCCACGACCCGTTCCCGATTGCCGGCGTTCACGACCAACCCCATCCGCGGCGTGCCGTCGGCGGCATCGGTGTCGCGGCTCACCAACGCGTCATCGAGGATCACCACAGGGGCGAGGGCATCGGCGGTGACGAGCGTGTAGCGGAACTGCCCCGGCACGATCCCGGCCACCTTCCGCGTCAGCATCGACTCCAGCCAGTCGAGGGCGCCAGGGCCGGTGACCGACAGCCGCCCCATGTGCGAGACGTCGAAGAGGCCGACCGACGACCGGGTGGCGAGATGCTCGTCGACGATCGAGGCATACTGGACCGGCATGTTCCAACCGGCGAAGTCGACCATCCGGCCGCCATGCGCCGCATGCCACTGGCCCAGCGGGGTCTCGCGGAGGCTGGTGGGTCGGGGCAGGGGGGGCGTCACCGAATCGCTCACAGGCGCGTTCCTTGTCTTGGGCTGGGATGCTGGCCCGGTCATCATAGGACCGATTGTAGGGTGCCGCGCCGATCCCGCCACGCGCCGGCAATTCCCGCCGGCCGTTGCGTCAGCGGCCGCGCCGCCCCCCGGTCTTCCGTCCTTTCGCCTTCCCCTTGCCATCGAGCTTGCGCGCGTGCCGCGATCCTTTCACGTGGCGGGCGGCACGGAGACCGGGCGGGGCCTTCCCCCGTTCGCCGACAAACCGGAACTCGAGTGAGCGCCGGTCGAGGTCGACCTTCTTGACCGCCACCCGGACGCGGTCGCCGAGGCGCCATGACTGCCCCGGACGCCGTCCGGCGAGGGAGTGGCTGGCCCGATCGAAGCGGTAGCTGTCGGCAGGGAGCTCGGCGAGCGGCAACAGACCCTCGGCGGGGAGATCGAGCCCCTGGAGAAAGAGGCCGAACGGCTCGACCCCCGTGACGACCGCCTCCATCTCGGTGCCGATCCTCGAGGAGAGGAAGAGGAGGAGCTTGAGCTTCACCAGCTCCCGCTCGGCGGCCTCGGCACGGCGCTCGAGGGTGGAGCAGTGGAGCCCGAGATCGACCAGGCCGTCGTCGGGAGCCCGGCGGCCGCGGGCGAGGAGGTCGAGGGCGCGGTGGACGACGAGGTCGGGATAGCGGCGGATCGGCGAGGTGAAATGGCAGTAACAGTCGCTCGCCAGGGCGTAGTGCCCTTCCGGCTGGGGCCCGTAGACGGCCCGGGCGAGGCTCCGGAGCACAGCGAAGTGGACCGCATGCTCCTCGGGCCGGCCGCGGGTCAGACCGAGGAGACGCTGGAGTTCGAACCGGCTCTCGAGCGTGTCGACCTCGAATCCCAACTCGGAGACAAACTCCGTCAGCTGGCGGAGCTTGCGCGGATCGGGGGGGGCATGGATGCGGCGGAGGAACCCCGCCCCCGCCGCGGACAATCGCTCGGCGACGGCCTCGTTCGCCGAGAGCATGAACTCCTCGATGATCTGATGGCTCTCGGTGTTGGCGACGACATGGGCGCCGGCCACCCGCCCGTCGCGGTCGAGGTCAACCTTCACCTCCGGCATGTCGAGCTCGAGGGCCCCTCGATTCTTCCGCCGGCGGCGGAGGATACGGGACAGATCACGCATCCGCTCCAGGAGCGTGCGGACCTCGCCGGTCATCTCGACCTCGGGCGTGCCCGGGTCGGCGAGGAACTGATCGACCTCTTCGTAACTGAACCGGCGACAGCTGCGGATCGCCGTCCGTTCGACGTCGGTGTGGACGGGAATCCCGTCGGCGGTGAACTCGATCCAGCAGGTCCGCGCGTAGCGCACCCGCCCCGGCTGGAGGCTGGCGAGGTTGTTGGAGACGATCTCCGGGAGCATCGGGATCACCCGGTCAGGAAGATAGACGCTCGTGCCACGGGCGAGCGCCTCCTGGTCGACCGGCGCCCCCTCCGGCACGAAATGGGCAACGTCGGCGATGTGGACCCCGAGGAGCCAGTGATCGCGTTCCAGACGCTCGAGCGAGATCGCGTCGTCGAAGTCGCGGGCATCGACCGGATCGATCGTGATGATCGTCCGCGCCGTCAGATCCCGTCGATCAGCCGGGACAGCCTCGGTAAACCGCGCCGCCTCGGCCCGGGCGGCGTCGAGGACCTCGTTGGAGAACGGGCCGGGGAGACCGAACTCGTGGATGATCGAACGGGTGTCGACCCCCGGCTCCCCCGCCTGCCCGAGGACCTCGATGATCACCCCTTCGCCATCTCGCAGATGGGTGGGGAAGCGGACGATCTCGACGACGACCTTGTCATCCGCGCGGACCGATTTGGCCCCGGGATCGCCGACCGACACCGGCCGCGGAAACGACGTGCCGTCGATCTGCACCCAGCCCGAATTGGTGGCGACGAAAAAACTACCGACGAACCGGGTCTTCGCCCGGCTGACGACCTCGACGATCTCGCCCGATAGACCAGGGCGGCGGAAATCGCGCTCGCGCGCGAGCCGGACCCGGACGGTGTCGCCGTTGACCGCATCGAGACAGGCCGACTGGGCGATATGGACATCCCCTTCCCGGCTCCCCGCGGCAGCCGTGAGCGGATGGACGAAGCCGTAGCCTCCGGCGGCGCGGCGGAAGACGCCAATGACATCGTCGCGCCCCCCCGCGGGCTTGCTCCCCGCCGGTGCCCCGGGGGCCGTCCGGCCCACCGCGCGCTTGCCGCGGCGGCCATCGGACGATCGTTCCTGCCCATCGCTCGCCATCGGTGGCCTCCAAGGTTTGGTCGGGAACCGCGCCCGGGGGCCGGGATGTCAGCCGCGCCCGCGGAAGAACTTCCGCCCGAGCGACTGCTGGTACTGGGTCCAACCACCGTCGATCGCCGCTTCGTTCTGGAGGAGCTGGAGCACGCCGGCGAGCCGCGCGTCCATGTGATCGAGGTGGTGGAGGGCGAGGGCCTCGAGGGTCATGGGGAGCTTCGGCGCCCCGTATTCGTACTGCCCATGATGACTCGCCACCATATGCTTGATCCGCACGGCCAGATCGCCATCGAACGGCTTTCCGGTGCGGGCCTCGACCTGGGCGATCTTCACCTCGAGCTGCTCCAGCCCGAGGAGGACATGCCCGAGGAGCTGCCCGGCGTCGGTATAGGAGAAGCCGTTTTCGCTCTCCAGCTCGAGCGTCTTCCCCAGATCGTGGAACAGAACTCCGACGAGGAGGAGATCACGATCGATCACCGGATAGAGCGGGGCGACCCGGTCGGCGAGGCGGAGGAGATTGACGACATGCTCGAGGAGCCCGCCGGCGTGGGCATGATGGTGCTTGACCCCGGCGGGGCAGCGGCAGAAGACCGTCATCAGGGCCCCGTCGGCGAGCACCTCGTCGGCGAGCTCCCGGAGCTGCCCCGGGGGGATCGTCGCCAGGAGCGCTGCCAGCTCCCCCCGCAGCCGGAGGACGTCGGCAGCCGAGAGGACCTGGAACTCCGACTCATCGACGATGCGCGGATCGATCCGTCCGATCCCCTGGATGATGAGTTGGAGATTCCCTGAATAGAGCTGCGTCATCCCGTCGACCCGGACGTAGTCGCCGTCGTCGAAAGCCTCGAACTCGACATCCGAGGCATTCCACATTCTGCCCGTGATCGATCCGCTCCGGTCGGCGAGCTCGACTTGGAGATAGAGCTGGCCGTTGCGGTTCGGCCGGAGTTGTTTGTGGGTGGCAAGGAACACCTGGTCGACCGCGGTCTGCGGTGCCAGTTCCGTGACCTGTCGTCGCTGGGACGGAGGGCGGCCCGAACGGTTCGGGGAATCGGCAGGCGACATGCGGGATCCGGAGTGGGGTTGGCGGAAGGAGCACAAACCAGCACCATTTTATCAGGCGACGGGCGACCGTGCCGCTGGCTCCGCGGAAAAACGGGGCAGCGATTACAATCCCGCCGCCGCGATTCCCCCCGATGGCCCCGCTTTCCGATCCCTCGCGCCCGTCCCCCTTCGACAGCCCCGCCCGGAGACCCCCATGGCCGATCACGCAATCTCCCCCACCCGCGCCGAGGACTACCCGGAGTGGTATCAGCAGGTCGTCAAGGCGGCCGATCTCGCCGAGCAGTCGCCGGTCCGCGGATGCATGGTCATCAAGCCGCTCGGCTACGCGATGTGGGAGCGGATGCAAGCGATCCTCGACCGGATGTTCAAGGAGACCGGTCACCAGAACGCCTACTTCCCGCTCTTCATCCCGCTGTCGTATCTCGAGAAGGAGGCGAAGCATGTCGAAGGCTTCGCCAAGGAATGCGCCGTCGTCACGCACCACCGCCTCGAACTCTCGCCGGAGGGGAAGCTGATCCCGACCGGCAAGCTCGAGGAGCCCCTCATCGTCCGGCCGACGAGCGAGACGATCATCGGGGCGATGTTCGCCCGCTGGGTGCAGTCGTGGCGTGATCTGCCGCTGCTGATCAACCAGTGGGCCAACGTCGTCCGCTGGGAGATGCGCCCACGCGTCTTCCTCCGCACCTCCGAATTTCTCTGGCAGGAGGGGCATACCGCGCATTCGACGAGCGCCGAGGCGGTCGAGGAGACGCTGCGGATGCTCGACGTCTACGCCACCTTCGCCGAACGCGATCTCGCCATGCCGGTGATCCGCGGCCCCAAGCCCTCCGCGGAGCGCTTTCCCGGGGCCGTCGACACCTACGCGATTGAGGCGATGATGCAAGACGGCAAGGCACTCCAGGCCGGCACGTCGCACTTCCTCGGGCAGAACTTCGCCCACGCCCAGGAGATCAAGTTCGCCGGTCCGTCCGGCAGCGAGGAGTACTGCTGGACGACGTCGTGGGGGGTCTCCACGCGGCTGATCGGCGCGGTGATCATGACCCACTCCGACGACGACGGCCTCGTGCTCCCGCCCAGGATCGCCCCGACCCACGTCGTGCTCATCCCCATCCACCGCACTGCGGAGGAGAAGGAGGCGGTGCTGGCCGCCTGCCGGCGGATCGAGTCCGACCTCGCCGAGGCCCGCTACGGCGGTGAGCCGATCCGCGTCCGGACTGACGCCCGGGAGATCCGCGGCGGCGAGAAGACCTGGCAGCATGTCAAGCAGGGGGTGCCGCTGCGCGTTGAGATCGGCCCGCGCGACCTCGCCGCCGGGACGGTGAGCGTCATGCGGCGCGACCGCGGCCCGAAGGAGCGGACAAGCGTGCCGCTCGACCGCTTCGCGGCCACGGCGGCAGACTTACTCGGCGAGATCCAGCAGGGCCTCTTCGATCGGGCGCGGGAGTTCCGCGACCGTCGCAGCGTCCGCCTCGAATCCATCGAGGCCGTGCGGGAGTTCTTCGGGGCCGACGGGGAAGGGAAGGGGGGAGCCAAAGGGGGCGCGAAGGGGGGCTTTGCCCACGTCCACGTCGCCGACGACCCGGCGGTGCCGGAAGCCCTCGATCCACTCAAGGTCACCGTCCGCTGCGTGCCCATGGAAGGGGACGACGAACCGGGGACCTGCGTGATCACCGGGCAGCCGGTGAGCCGCCGCAGCGTGCTGGCGCGGTCGTACTGAAGCCGCCCCTCGGCGGCCCGAAACCGGCCGTCACGCTCCTTGCCTCCGCGGACGGGAGCCTGCGGCGTACAATTTGGCTCAGGGGCCGGCGGGGCGGCAAAACGGCCGTTTCGGCGACCGGCCCCGGGATGGAGGCCGCCGACGGGCGGACGAGCGATGGACGTGCGGGCACCCGGTTCCTGGAGCGTGGTGGCGGTGGCCGTGGCGGTCGGGGGGCTCGTCGGCGTAGGCAACCCACTTTTGCGGGCCTCGACGCGCCCCTGGCGTCTCGGGGAGTTCGACCCGGCCGGCCTGCAGATGCAGGAGGGGATCGCCGTGCCCAAGGTCGATGCCCCATCGACCCAGTATGCCTTCGGCACGATGGCCGAAGGGGCCGAGGAGACGCACAAGTTCGTCATCAGCAACGCCGGTGATGCGCCCCTCAAGATCACCCGTGGCGCCACCTCGTGCAGCTGCACCGTGAGCGACTTCGAGGCTGTCGAGGGGGGCGAGACCGACGGCGAGAAGCTGCTCCCGCCGGGGGGGGCGGCGGAATTGCGCCTGAAGTGGCGGGGGAAGACCGGAGGGGCGTTCAGGCAGCAAGCGACCGTTTTCACCAATGATCCCCGCCGCCCCGAGATCGTCTTCGTCGTCGAGGGGTTCGTGGTGCCGGTCTGGAAGGCGGAGCCGAAATCGATCGTCTTGACGTCGATTCCGAGCCAGGGGGGCGTCAAGGCATCGTCGCGGATCTTCACCTACGGCAAGGAACCACCGACGGTCAAAGAGGTCAGCACCCCAGACTCCGAAACCTCCCAGTTTGTGTCGTTCACCACGGCCCCCCTGTCCGCCGAGGAGATCGCCAGGGAGCGCGGCGCGACGGGGGGCGTTCTCCTCGACGTCGAGATCCTCGCCGGCGTCCCCATCGGACCACTCCGCAAGACGATCCTCATCGATCTCCTCCTCCCCGAGATCGTGCGGGCGGAAGTGACCATCGAGGGAACCGTCGCGGGTGACCTTGCCTTGGCGGGCCAGGGATGGGATTCCTCCCGTCAGGTCCTCCAGCTCGGCACCATTTCCGGGCGCACCGGGACGAACACGCAGGTGTTCATCACGGCCAAGGGGGCCCACCGTGACGCAGTCCACCCGGTGGTCCGTGACGTGGTTCCTGCCTCGATGCAGGTGGCGGTCGGCGAGGGCAAGCCCGTAGGGAGCGGCGCGGTCATGAGGTTCCCCCTCACGATCACGATTCCCGCCGGGAGTGCCCCCTGCAACCATCTCGGATCGAGCCAGGCGCCGGCCGGCCGGATCGTGCTCGACACGGGGCATCCCGACTCCCCCACGATGACCATCCCCGTGAGTGTCGCCGTCGGCCCGTGATGATCACGGCGCCCGGTGCCCCCGCCAGCCCCCAGCCGCCGGAATCGTTGCCATGCCCAGCCCCGTCCGCCCGTTGTGCCGCCGTCCTCTCCTCCCCCTCGCCCGGATGGCCGCGTGGGCCGGCAGGCGCGGAGCCGCCACGATCCTCGCGGTGCTCGTCGGCGGGAGCGTGCTGCCCGATTGGGCTCCCGCTGCCCGCGCGGACGAGGCTCCCGCCGGTCCGTCACGGGGGGCGGGTGTCAGCGACGAGACCGCCGCGACGTTCCAGAAGCGCAACGGCGTGGTCTTCCAGGGCTGGCCGCAGCCGAAGGCCGTCCTCGTGTTCACCGGCGAGCTCGACGGCTACATCGAGCCGTGCGGGTGTACCGGCAAAGAGAACCAAAAGGGGGGCTTGAGCCGACGGCGCAACTTTCTCGGGGCGTTGGCCGCGGCGGAATGGCCGGTGGTGGCGCTCGATCTCGGTGATCAGGTCAACCGCTTCGGCCGCCAGACCGAGATCAAGTTCGGATCGATCGTCGACGGCCTCAAGGCGATGCAGTACGCCGCCGTCGGCTTCGGTCCCAAGGATCTGCGGCTCCCCGCCGAGGAGGTTGTGGCGGCAGTTTCGGCGGTTGGCGACACGCCGACGCCGTTCGTGTGCGCCAACGTCGGCCTGATCGGATTCGATTCGGGGATCACGCCGCTCCACCGGGTCGTTGAGGCCGGAGGGCTGAAGATCGGCATCACCGCCGTACTGGGGGACGCCGAACTGGCCGAGATCCGCAACGACCTGATCGCCACCAAGCCGGCCGCCGAGGCGCTCGTCGAACCGGCCGCGGCCCTCGCCCGGGCGGGTTGCGACCATCAGGTGCTCCTCGCCTTCGCCACGCCGGAGGAAACAAAGAAACTCGCGGCCCGCTATCCCCAGTTCGATTTCGTGGTCACCGCGGGGGGTGCCGAGGAGCCCCCCGCCCAACCGGAGAAGCTTCCCCCGCACCGGGCCGCCGGCAATCCCCCGGTCGACCGCCATCTCCTCGAGCTTGGCCACAAGGGGATGTTTGCCGTCGTCATCGGCCTGTTCGACGATGCCGCCCTGCCGATTCGCTCCCAGCGTGTGCCGCTCGATGCCCGCTGGGGAGAGGCCGAGGGGATGATCCGGCTCCTGGCCGGCTACCAGGCCCAACTCGAGACGCTGGGGCTGACGGGCCTCGGGCTCACCCCCAGCCGTCACCCGACCGGCCGCCGGTTCGCCGGCAGCGCCACCTGTGCCGAATGCCACAAGTCGTCGTTCGAGGTGTGGACCAACTCGGGGCACGCCAATGCCCTGACCACCCTGGAAACCCAGACACCACGCCGCGACGGCGACCCCGAGTGCCTCTCCTGCCACGTTGTCGGCTGGGCCCCGCAGAAGTTTCAGCCCTACGAGGGGGGATTCATGGGGGTCAAGGCCACGCCACATCTCGCCCAACAAGGGTGCGAGAACTGCCACGGGCCCGCCGCCGCCCATGCCTCGGCCGAAAGGGGGCAGGTTCGTGTCCCTGCCGCCGACAGGGAGCGGCTCCGGTCCGAGCTCCATCTCGCCCTCGACACACCGCAGGCAAAGCAACGGGTTATGAACAACTGCCTCGAATGCCACGACCTCGACAACAGCCCGCAGTTCGACTTTGACACCTACTGGCCACAGGTGGAGCACGGCGAGGAGCCGGGGGCAGCTGCCGCGGCGGCTGCGGCGCTCGAATAACCCCCCCGCGGTCTCACCCCAGTTGGGCCATCGCCTCGTCGGGGATGTTGAAGTTCGCCGCCACGCTCTGGACGTCGTCGTGATCGTCGAGCCGCTCCATGAGGTGGAGGACACGGCGAGCCGTGTCGACATCATCGACATCGACCGAGTTGGTGGGGATGCGGACGATCTCGTTCGACTCGATCGTCATCCCGGCCCCCTGGATCGCCGCGATCACGCTGACCATCGCGGACGGCTCGCAGATCACCTCCCAGCGGTCACCGGCGGGTTTCACGTCGTCGGCCCCGGCCTCGATCGCCAACTCCATCAATCGATCCTCGGAACACGAGGCCAGCGGCAGACGCACGGCCCCCTTCCGCTGAAAGAGGTAGGCGACACACCCGGTGGCCCCAAGTTTGCCACCGCACATCTCGAAGATCTTGCGGATCTCCGGTGCCGTGCGGTTCTTGTTGTCGGTGAGGATCTCGCAGAGGACGGCGACCCCTCCAGCGGCATATCCCTCGTAGAGCGACTCCTCGAGATCGCCCCCCTTGAGCTCACCGGTGCCGGTACGGATCGCCCGCTGGATATTCTCCTTGGGCATGCTCACCGCCTTCGCGGCATCGATCGCATACCGGAGACGGAGATTGGCGTCGGGATCGGGTCCGCCATGCTTGGCGGCTACGATGATCGCCTTCGCCAGTTTGCTCCACAGCTTGCCCCGCTTCGCATCGATGAGCGACTTCTTGCGGGAGATGTTTGCCCAATGGGAATGGCCGGCCACTCGCTGCTCCGTTGGCTGGAGGGGAATCTCGGGGATCGATCCGCGTCTGGTTGTCGGTGAGGGTCTGCCGCCGCCGCCTGCGGCGGATCACATCATCCACAGCGTCCTACCGCGGCTTGCGACGCGTCAGGTCATCGGAGTGCCGATCCCCGGAAGGGGCGCGGTCGGCCGGGGGCTTGGCACCCTTGCCCTTCGCCGCGGAGGCCCCCTTCTCGGACGACTTGTGGCTCTCCGAGGCCGCCGGTTTGTCGGCCGTCACCGGCCTCTTCGTCGCCCCCTTGTCGGTTCCCTTGTCGGTTCCCTTGTCGGTTCCCTTGTCGGTTCCCTTGTCGGTTCCCTTGTCGGTTCCCTTGTCGGTTCCCTTCGGCGGCGTTGCGGGTTTGCCGGCGGCAGGCTTCTTGGCCACATCGGCCTTCTTGGCCGGTGGCGGGGCGGGCTCCTCCGGCTCGGCTGGTTTGACGGTGACCGGTCGTCCAACGTTGGGCTTGACGACAAACGGCTTCGGGCCGGGCTTCGACCCGGCGACGACGCTCCCGTCGGCCGCCCGTTTCGGACCCGATCCGGGGGGGGGAAGTGGTGTTTTCCCGGCAGGACGGGCAGCGGCCTGGGGCCCCGCCGGCCGGTGCTCCTCGGCCGAAGTGCGGGCCGCCTCGGCAGCTTTTTGGGCCTCCTTGCCCGCCGCGGGAGGCGGCGGCACGGGAAGGGGGAGCGGTTCGCCGCGCTTCGGCATCCGCTTGGCATCGGGATTGACCGCCTGCACGATTTTCTTGACCGCAGCGCCGTGGAGGTTTGTCAGGACCTCGACGCCGAACTGGTGGAGCAACGATCCGAACTCCAGCCCGGCCTTCTTCGGAATGAAACGGTCGAGCCCGGGGCACTTCGCCCCGTCATACTCCTCCTGCGACATCACACCGGTGAGGAGCAAACCCTGCATCGCCCCCAGATCGACGGGGATGAAGTGGCCACCGAGGGCCGTCGAACCGATGAACGCCACGACGAACGGCGGGATGCCATGGATGTGCTCGAGCGTCTTCATGCCGTGCGCGATCGAGTGCTTCTTGGCATTGTCGAGCGAGAAGCTGTAGGTCGACTCGAACACCCCCTGGAGCACGCGGCGAAGGGCAAGGGCGGCCCGGGCTGGATCGGGCAGATCGATGAGGGTCTCGGCGAGCTCGGCCACCGTCGTGACGCGGACTTCGTTGAGGTCGAAGTAGGTCTCGCCGAGCCGCTTGTAGGCACGGGCCGCCACGTCATACGGCGCATTCTCGAGGCAGCAGGCGTAGAGCACCTGGTCGAGAAGCGGGGATTGGATGTCCGGATCGACCGGCTTGTAGGTGGCGCGCAGCGCCTTGTGGAGCTTGGCAACGAGTTGCTGACGATTGGGCTGCTGCCGGTTCGGTGTGGTCATGCCTGTTCCTGTGGATCCTCGCCCGGCACCTCTTCAGCCGGGGCACGTTGCCGGAGCTCCGGCGATTTCGTCCCCGTGTCCGCCGGGGCGACGGCGGCACCGTCCCCGGACGAAGGCCCGAGCACCTCCGCCAGAACACGGGCGATCTCGAGCGAGTTCTTCACCCCGCCGTCGATTTCGAAGCGGAGCCGGGGCGTGTAGCGGGTCTCGATCCGATCGGCGATCCGCGACTGGAGGAAGCCAGCGGAGTTTGCCAGGCCCCGCAGCGCCAATTTCTGCTTGGACTCGTCCCCCATCACCGAGACATGGACGGTGGCCGACCGCATGTCAGCATCCATCTCCACCCCGGTGACGGTGACGTCACGGACGCGCGGATCGCGCACCTCGGTGAGGATGGCCATGCTGACCACTTCGCGCACCGCCTCGGCGGCCTTGAGTTGGCGACGAGTGCTCACGACAGCGTCCGCGCGACTTCCTCGACCCGGTAGCACTCGAGGACGTCGCCCTCCTTGATGTCGTTGAAATTGGCAACCTTGATGCCACACTCCAGCCCGTCACGGACCTCACGGGCATCGTCCTTCTCGCGCTTGAGCGATTCGACGCCATAGTCGCCGAGCACCCGGTTGTCGCGGATCACGCGGAGCCGGCCGTTGCGGGCAATCACGCCGGAGATCACGCGGCAACCGGCGATGACGCCGAGCCGGCTGATCGAGTAGGTCCGCTGCACGACGGCCCGGCCGAGCTCGGTCTCGCGCTTCTCCGGGGCGAGCATCCCCTCGAGGGCGTTCCGCAGGTCATCGGTGACCTGGTAGATGATCTCGTAGCGCCGCACCTGGACGCTGAGATTCTCGGCGAGCGAGCGGGCCCGTTCGTCGGGCACGACGTTGAACGCGATGATGATCGCATCGGAGGCGTCGGCGAGTTGGACGTCGGCTTCCGTTACCCCGCCGACCGTCGACTGGAGGATCCGGATTTTGACCTCGGGATGATCGAGCTTTGTCAGTTCCTTCACAATCGCCTCGATCGAGCCACGGACATCCGCCCGGACGATGAGATTGAGCGTCGGGGTCTTTTGCGTGCCGAGACGGTCGAGGAGGTTCTCGAGCGTGACATGCACCGGAGCGCTCGCGAGACTGCTGTGGCGACGGATGCCGCTCCGCTTCAGGGCCACCTCGCGGGCCATGGCGATCGAGGTCACCACCTGGAAGCGGTCGCCAGCACCGGGAGCAATGTCGAGACCGCTGACGAGCACCGGCTGGGAGGGCCCGGCCGCGGTGATCCGCCTCTTCCCGAGGGTGTCGTGCATCGCCTTGACGGTGCCGCTGGCCTCGCCGCAGACGAGCGAATCACCGACCCGCAGCGTCCCCTTCTGCACGATGAGGCAGGCGGAGACACCGCGCCCTTCGTGGATCGAGGCATCGAGGCACACCCCCGCCGCTGCACGGGCCGAATTGACCCGGAGATCATGGAGCTCCGCGATCGTCAGAAGCATGTCGAGGAGATGATCGACCCCCTCGCCCGTCAGGGCACTCGTCTTGACGACCTCGGTCTCGCCCCCCCACTCGGTGGGAAGAAGGTCGCTGGCGGCGAGTTGCTGGTAGATGCGCTGGATGTCGATCCCGGGGAGATCGATCTTGTTGATGCAGACGACGATCGGCACGCCGGCCGCCTTGGCGTGGCTGATCGCCTCCTCGGTCTGCGGCATGATGCCATCGTCGGCAGCGACGATGAGGACGGCGCAGTCGGTGACATTGGCCCCGCGGGCCCGCATCTGCGTGAAGGCCTCGTGGCCAGGGGTGTCGACGAAGGTGATCGACTTGTCGCTGTGCTTAACGGTGTAGGCACGGATGTGCTGGGTGATGCCACCGCTCTCGCGAGCGGCGACGTTCATCCCCAGGATCCGGTCGAGGAGGGAGGTCTTCCCGTGATCGACATGGCCGAGGAACGTAACGATCGGCGGACGGGGCTCGCGGAGGGTCGGATCCTCGTCGAGCGCATCGAAGCCGGCGAGGAGCTCCTTCTCGAGATCCTCGGCCGTCTTCAGATCGAGCTGGACGCCGAGCTCGGAGGCGAGGAGCTCGACGGTGTCACGATCGAGCATCGTGCCCATGCTCGGCATCGAAGCCATCCCGAACGTCAGCAGTTTCTTCAGGACGTCACTCGCCGACAGGCCGATCGCCTCGGACAACGCGCGCACCGTGCAGGGGACTTGGATGGAAGCATTCGTCTTCCGCGGCGCGGCGGTCGAGATCGTGATTCCCTTGCGGTGCCGCGAAGACCGACGGCGGCGACCACCGCCGTCGTCATCGTCACCGCCCCCGCGAACGAACCGCCGCCGGCCGATCTGCTTCGTCTCGCGGCCGGGCGTCTCGTCGGGCCCACCGGGCGCCTTCGACGGAGTGCGTCGGGGACGGACACCAGACTCCATCAACGGCGGCACCGGCGCCATGCCGGGCCCACCACGCCCTCCCGTGCGGACCGGACCGGCCGGCCCCCCCGGACGCGGACGCCCCTCGGCGGCCTGCCGCTGCTCGTGCTTCCGCATGTGGTCGGCCAGAGGCTTGGCACCCCCCGCCTTGGCGCTGCGGATCGCATCGAGTGGAAGCTTCACATCGGGCTTCTGGGCTGCCGGTTCTTGGGAGACCCGCGGCGCCGCCGGACGACCAGCGGCAGGGAGGGGGGCAAGCTTGAACGCCGGCCGGGGGAGGGGCTTCGAGCCATCCCCACCGGGGCGCAGACCGGCTGGGCGCGGCCGCGGTTCCGTCGTTTTGCCACCGACCTCCGGCGGCTTGGCCCGGGCCGCGACACCGCCGGGAGCGATGTAATCCTCACGGCGGAGCGGACCGGACGAGCGGGATAGAGGGGGAGGCGGAGGGGGAAGCGGACGGGGAGGAGGCGGGGGCAAGGGGGCGATCGGCGCCTGCGGCGCTGGCTCCAAGGCAACCGGATCGGGGCGCTGTGGCTCGGGTGAACGGCGCTGCGCCGGCCCATCGGCCGTGCGGCCGGCGCCGAGCGGACCCGAGAGGGGGCGCATCACGACAGCCGGCTTCGGCTCTGGTGTCTGCGATGGAGCCGGCTTCATTGCGGACGTCGACGAACCCTTGGCGGTGATCACCGGGGGCTTGCCAGTTACGACCGGTCGGACCGGCACCGCGGGCCGGACGAGCGTCGCGCCGCCGGGAGCGGGCCGGTCAGCAGGCTTCGCAGCCTTGCCGGCCATGAACTCCTTCAGCCGGGTGACTTCCTCGTCGGTCATGCTGGCGAGCGCCGAGCCTTTGTCTTGGATACCGGCGCGGGAACAGATCTCGACGAGCTCTTTGCTGTCGAGTTTCAATTCCTTCGCCAGGGTGTAGATACGAACTGCCACGCTCACCTCGTCGGGCCACCGCCCACGTGATCACACCAGCGGGAGGGCCATCAGACCCGAATCCCCGTTCATTCAACCTACCCGGAACACCGTCCCTTGCAAAACCGAGCCGACCGTTATCATCGCTCCAACCGCGGCGGCTGATCCGCCCCACGGCAGCTGAAGCGGCCTCTTTTCCTGCCAGAAAAACCACTTTCAGCCTGTCCATCACTCCCGCCCACCCGCCGGCGAGGCCCCTTCGGCGGCCGGTTCCGAACCTCCTTCGGAGGTCGCCTCGGCGCCTTGCCCGGACGGGCTGCCATCGGTCACCACCGGCTCCAGCGCCTCGCGGGCCGCGGTGATCGCCTGCTCGGCGGCGTCGGCCTCGGCCGTCGCCCGGTCGATGCGGTCCTGCTCGCGTTGCTTGCGGCGCTCGTCGGCCGCAGCCGCCTCGGCCTGCGCGGCCCGCACCTCAGCCTCGGCGACGATCTGGTCAACCGCCTCGGCCGTCAGCCCCCCGATCTCCATGAGATCGTCGGGCTCGATCACCGACAGATCGTCATAGGAGAGGAACCCCTCGCCGACGAGCTTCTCGGCCACCGACTCGTCGAGCCCTGGAATCGAGGAGAATCCGGTGACGGCGCGCTCGATCTGCTGGTCGAGCTCCTCGCGCGTCATGATCTCAATGTCCCAGCCGCAGAGCTTGCTGGCGAGACGGACGTTCTGCCCGCGGCGGCCGATCGCCAGCGACAATTGATCCTCGCGAACCAGGACGATCCCTCGCCCGAGCATCTGACAGAGGATCACCTCGTCGACCTCGGCAGGCTGCAGCGCATTGGGAACGAGAACCTGAAGATCATCGCTCCAACGGACGATGTCGATCCGCTCGCCACCGAGCTCCTCGACGATGTTCTTGATCCGATTGCCCCGGACACCGACACAGGCACCAACACAGTCGACGCGGGCGTCGGAACTGATGACGGCGACCTTGCTGCGGTATCCGGGCTCGCGCGAGATGGCCCGGATCTCGATCACGCCATCGGCGATCTCGGGGATCTCCTGCTCGAAGAGCCGCTGGACGAGTTGCGGGCGGATCCGGGAGAGGATGATCTTGACCCGGCTGCCGACCTTCCGGACCTCGAAGATCGTCGCCCGGATGCGCTCGTTGGGGTGGAAGGTCTCACCGGGGATCTGCTCGCTCCGCGGCAGGATCGCCTCGGTGGCCCCGAGCGTCACGGTGGCCGTGGCCCCCTCGAAGCGGCTCACGACCCCCGACACCATCAGCCCGATCTGCTCCTCGAACTCGTCGTGGATCGCATCCCGCTCCGCCTCGCGAATCTTCTGGATGATGACCTGTTTGGCCGTCTGGGCGCCGATCCGGCCCGAGAGCTCCGCAGTGTCGATCTCGACGCCATCGCGGGTGCCGTGGACGCGGCCATCGGCCCGATCGATGGCCACTTGCACGTCCGAGGCTTCGCCGTACTGCCGCGTCAGGGCGGTGCCGAGCGCTGCCTCGATCGCCTGGAAGACGATCTCCTTGTCGATGTTCTTGTCGCGATGGATCGCATCGACGATGCGGAGGATTTCTTCAGGCTTCATGGGTGTCTCGGACGGCGATCTCGGCGAACTGGGAAGTGCTCGGTCGTGGTCGGTCTCCGGCGGCACCACCCTCGAGAGGGATAGCGCCAGGCGTCGAACCTGCGAATGTCGGCACTGGCACGGGACAGACCGCCAACCGGCCCGCACCCCCCGGAAGCCTGAGCCACCAGCGGCACGTTGACCCGACGTTGACAGCGCAAACCCGAACCGACTGCAGCGCAGGCACGATGCCCCGCGGAATGCAGCCGGACGGCCGACGCCACACACGAACTGGTCGCCCGCCGGACGACACGACCCCACAGGGATACCCTCCCTGCGGACCGCACCGCCGAACGGCGCTCCGGACTCCAGCAGCCACCTCCACGAGGCACAACCCGGAAGGGTATGGGGAGGGGAGACGACTGTCAAGGAGCCTCCGTCCGCCCCGGGGGGGAGGGAGGGGGCCGACGCGCCACCGGGGGGGCCACCACCAGAGCCGTCACGCGCCGAGATTCCAACCGCCGATCACGACCGCCCCAGCCTGCCCCTGGGGAGTGACCGACGAGGAGAGGAAGGAGGCCCCCGCCGCATCGCCGCTGACCGCGGCCCGGATCGGGCAGGCCGGATCGGGCGTCGAATGGTTGATGAGCGGAAACAGCGTGCCGTGGCGCAGCGCCCACAGGCTGGCGATGCACTCCACGATCCCGCTGCCGGCGCCGAGGTTGCCGAAGTTGGCCTTGGCGGCCACCGTCGGGATCGCGGTCGCGTCCGCGCCGAGGAGATCACCGAGGGCCTCTGCCTCGCTCCGATCCCCCCCCACCGTGCTCAAGCCGTGGGCATGGAGATGCCCGGGGCGCCCCCCGGGCAGCCGCGCCATCCCCAGGGCCCGCGCCATCGCCAAGCCGAGGGCCTTCCGCCGCAGTCCGATGTTGAGTCGATCGGCGGCGTGGCGCGACGCATGCCCGAGGACCTCGCCGAGGATCGTTGCCCCGCGGCGCCGGGCGTGCTCGAGCTCCTCCAGGACGAGCACCGCCGCCCCCTCGCCCAGCACCATCCCGCGCCGGTGGCGGTCGAAGGGTCGGCTCCAGGTCGTCGGATCGTCGGGGCCAAGAGCTACCTGCTCGCTCTGCAGGGCGTGGACCGTCTTCATGGGGTGGATGCGCGTGCCGGTCGCCCCGGCAAGCATCACGTCGGCGGCGTTGCGCTGGATTGTCATCGTCGCCTCCCCGATGGCGACATGCCCACTGGCCTCGCGGAGGGTCAGCGAGTTGCTCGGGCCACGGAGATCATTGTAGATCGCGATGTGGCTGGCTGGCATGTTGGGGAGATACTTGAGCAACCAGAGCGGATTGAGCAGCGGCATCCCGTCGACCGCCCAGCGATCGAACAAGAAGGCCCCGTCGGGGCCCCGGCAGTTGGCGACCCCGGAGGTGAAGTCCTCCGGGAGCGTGAGCATGTAATCCGACCCGAACACGCACCCGAACCGCTCCGGGACACGGTCGGCCCCCGACAGGCCGCAATCGTGGAGCGCGCGCTGGGCTGCGGCGACGGCCATCTGGCTCTCCCGGCACATCACCTTGAGCCCCTTGCGGATCGCCTTCTTCGTCTCGGCCTCGAGCGGACCGAAGTTGTCGATCTCGCCGGTGAAGCCGCGGGCCTCGGCGCCGTGGTGGAGTGGAAGGCCGGCGGTGGGGAACTGCTCGATCGGCCCGACGGCGCTGCGTCCGGCCGCCAGCGCCCCCCAGAGATCGTCAGGCGTGAGGCCGAGCGGTGAGACGAGCCCCACCCCGGTGACAACGACACGGCGGACGGAAGCGGTCATGCGAGATTCCTCGGGGCGATGGCGTCCTCCCGATGCGTTCGGCACGGACATGCGGCCATCAGCAGGGCAGCCGGATTCATCAGGGCGACCCGCGGAGCCGGGGCTCCACGAAGACCACCACGTCGGTTCGCTTGGCATCGGCGAGCAGCGCCGCCGACCCGGCGGTATTGTTGCCCGGCACCGGCCACGGCACCAACCCCAGCCCGACGACGAGGACCTGCGTCGTCGGCCAGCGGAACCGCTCGCCGATGCGGACGGCCGAGACCTGCGGGACCTCGATCTGGGCACGCTGCCGCTCGGGCGTGGGGAGCGTGACCGGCACGATCGCCATCCGCTCGATCTGGTCGATGCGGCAGCGGAGGACCGCCTCGACGGCGCTGCCATCCCGGGTGAGGAGCGGCTGGACGTCGAGCGTGATCCCCTCGTCGCAGGCCGCCGACAAGGTCTGCCACCCCGGCGCCACCGGTGTCGACTGGATCTCCTGGACATACGGCCGCTTCCGCCCGCCGGCGAGGACTGCAGGAAGGCCGTTGGCCGCCTGAACCGCGCCGGTAGGGAGCTCGGCACAGTCGCCGCGGCGGCGGAACATCGCCAAGAGTGTGGCCGCCTCCTCGCGCGACATGATCCAGGCCTGAACGCCGGGCGTCGCCGCCGGAATCCCGTGGAGGAGGGCGCGGGCGTCGTTCCGCCACGACGGCGTGCCCACCCCCATCACCCTGACGGAGAAGCGATGGGGCGTGTCGGCCGCGGTGGTGAACCGGGCGACGATCTCCTCGACCCGTTGCTGCATCTCCGCTTGATGGAACACCACCAGTCGGTTCTCGTCGGCCGAGAGCGACGCCGGCACGGCCCCGTGCCAGGCGGCATAGCCCGTCTCCTGGAGCACCCAGTCGACGATGTGCTTCTGGCTCCCCGGCCCGGCCTGCCTGACCCACGGTGAGATGTCGTGGGATGCGAGGGTCTGCCCCGCCTCGGCCGGCAGTTGGGCCGGTGACTCGCTCACCCGGAGCCCGAGCAGAATCGAGACCAGGATCGAGATCCGAGCCGTGACGCGGAGGGGAGGAGAGCGATGAGCCATCAAAAGGCCCCCGGGGGAGCAAACCGGATGCGTTCTGGCGAAACCGCCCGGGCAGCGGCCAGACAGGCGATCGGCGGCGGCGGAGGGTAGGGGGCCGGCGGTGCCCGCAGCAAGCCGAATCGCCCCCGTCAGCGGGCGGATCACGACGCTATTTCAGCCGGACGAGCACGAGCGAGGCGTTGTGGCCGCCGAATCCGAAGCTGTTGCTCATGGCCACGTCGACATGGGCCTGCCGGGCAAACCGCGGGACGTAATCGAGATCGCAGTCAGGATCGGGATTCTCGAGATTGATCGTCGGGGCGATGACGCCGCGGTTGATCGTCAGTGCACAGACCACCAATTCGATGCCACCGCTGGCACCGAGCGTGTGCCCCAACTGGCTCTTCGTGCTGGAGATCGCCAGGCGGGAGGCGTGCGGGCCGAAGACCCGCTTCATCGCCACCGTCTCCGCTTTGTCACCCAGCGGGGTGCTCGTACCGTGGGCATTGACGTAGTCGATCCGATCGGGCCCGAGACCGGCGTCCTCGAGCGCCATCGACATCGCCCGTGCCGCGCCACGCCCCTCCTCGTCGGGCTGGGTGATGTGGCCGGCATCGCCGCTCGCCCCGTACCCCATCAACTCGCCATAGATCCTCGCGCCGCGCCCGCGGGCGTGCTCGAGCTCCTCCAAGACCACGACGCCGGCCCCCTCGGCGAGCACGAACCCGTCCCGGTCGGCATCGAACGGACGGCTCGCCCGCTGCGGATCGTCGGTCCGGAACGAGAGCGCGCGCATGTTTTGGAAGCCGGCCAACCCCATCGGCGTCAGCGCCGCCTCGCTCCCCCCCGTAACCATCACATCGGCATCGCCGCTCTGGATCGACCGGAGGGCGCAGCCGATCGAGTTGCCGGCGCTGGCGCAGGCGGTGGCGACGGCGAAATTCGGCCCCTTCAGGCCGTACATGCTCGAGACATGACCGCTGCCGGAGTTGACCATCAGCTTGGGGATCGTGAACGGCGAGACCTTGTCGATGCCCTTCGTGAGCAGCCGCTCGTGCTGCGTCTCGAACTCCGATAGTCCGCCGATCCCCGACCCGATGACGACCCCGCAGCGGTAGGGATCTTCGCGCGAGAAGTCGATCCCCGAGTCGGTCACGGCGTCGGCCGCGGACGCCATGGCGAACTGCGTGAAGCGGTCGAGGCGCCGCAGATCTTTCGCGCTCGCGATCCCCTGCTCCTCGGCCTTCCAAGGAACCTCGCCGGCGAACTGGATCTTGAATCCGCTCACGTCGAAGAGCGTGATCGGACCGACTCCACTGTCCCCACGGACCAGGCGTTCCCAGAAGGTTTCCATCGGCCGGCCAAGGGACGTGACGACCCCCAAGCCGGTAACGACCGCGCGGCGTTTCATGGAACGCCCCGTCAGGACTGGTGCTTCTCGATGAACTCGACCGCCTGACCCACCGTCTGGATCTTCTCGGCAGCGTCATCGGGAATGTTGATCTCGAACTCCTCCTCGAGTTCCATCACCAACTCGACGGTGTCGAGCGAGTCGGCACCGAGGTCGGCGATGAACGACGTCTCGGCGGTGATGTTCTCTTTGCTGACCCCCAGTTGCGACGAGACGATCTCGATCACGCGGTCTTGGACAGAAGCCACCTTATGAATCCTCCCGGCGCGACACCCCAGGGGGAGCCGGCCCAACGGAACGGGTCAAAACGGATGAATACGCGAGTTTGTGACGCTGCAGGGTCCCGGGGCGACGCGTGCGATCCCAGGAAGTGTCGGTTGATGACGCCCGATCACTGAAATTGTGTCGCGGGTGCCACTTCTCCACAACCTTTCGGGAGTGTTTCCGCAGCCGGCCAACCCGCACCGAGCGGGCAGTACCCCGAATATCGGCGGTGATCGGCGGAGTCGGCGAAGATATACCTGCTCCGCCCCCAGACTGTCCAGACCGAACGAACGCACTTGTCCCCCCAGCCTACCAGCATTTCCCGTGGGCACCCCGAGGAAGGTTGGCCGGGACGCCGCGATCAACCGATCATCCCCCCGTCGATCGTCAGAACCTGGGCCGTCACGTAGGCCGAAGAGGGGGCCGCGAGGAACAGCACCGCCTCGGCCACCTCCCACGGCTCGCCGATCCGCTTGGCGGGGACCCGCTTCTTCACCTCCTCGAGCACCAGCGGGCCGAGCGCCGCGGTCATCTCGCTGGCGATGAAGCCCGGCGCTACGGCATTGACGGTCACCTTCCGGCCGGCGAGCTCCTTGGCCACCGTCCGCGTCATGCCGATGAGCCCGGCCTTCGAGGCCGAGTAGTTGGCCTGCCCCGGATTGCCGATCTGGCCGACGACACTCGCCACGTTGATGATTCTCCCGTAGCGCTGCTGCATCATCGGCCGGCTCACGGCCCGCATGAAGAGGAACGGCCCGCGGAGATTGGTGGCAATGACCTCGTCCCACTCCTCGTCGCTCATCCGCGGGAGGAGCGTGTCACGGGTGACGCCGGCGTTGTTGACGAGGATGTCGACGCGGCCGAACTTGGCCACGACGCCGTCGACCACGGCGGCAACGCTCTCTGCCTTGGAAACGTCGCAGGAAAACTCCTCTGCCGCGCCACCGGCCGCGCGGATGGCGGCCGCCACCTCGGCGATCTTGCCGGCATTGCGGGCCACGAGGGCGACGGTCGCCCCGTTGGCGGCGAACGTCTCGGCGATCGCCCGGCCGATTCCCTGCGAGGCACCGGTGACGATCGCGACCTGCCCCGACAGATCGACCTTCAACCGCGCCGCGGCCGCGTCCTTGGCCTCCGTGCTCCTGCTCATGGCAATCCTCCTCGGTGAAAGGTGTGGTGTGGTGTGGTGTGGGTCCGGCGGGTTGGCAATCCCCGCCGATCAGTCGATCACTCCGGAGCAGGGGACACTCCGATCGATCCGCTTGGCGAGTCCTCGCAGCACGCGCCCCGGCCCGACCTCCCAGAGGGCACGGACGCCGAATCCGCCGGTGTCGCCCGCCGCCAGGAGGCGTTCCATTGAGCCCTGCCATTCGACAACCCCGACGACCTGGCGGGCCAGAAGGCGGCGGATCTCCTCTGGATCGGCATGCGACCGGGCATCGACATTGCTGACGACCGGGATCCGCGGCGGGCGAATCGGCGTCCGCCCGAGGGCCGCGGCGAGCTCCGCCACCGCCGGCTGCATGTGCTCGGTGTGGAACGCGCCGGCGACGCCGAGCGTGACACACTTCATCGCCCCGGCGGCGGTCGCGACCTCGCGGAGCCGATCGCAGGCGGCGGTACTCCCGGAAGCGACGACGTTCCCCGGGCAGAGCACGTTGGCGATCGCGAGGACATCCTCCCCGCGGACCTCGTCGCACAGCCCTGAGATCCGCTTCCGGTCGAGCCCGAGGACCGCCACCATCGATCCGGGCCGCGCCTCCGCACAGGCCTGCATCGCCCGGCCGCGGACATCGACGAGGCGAACGGCATCGTCGAAGTCGATCGCGCCGGCAAACACCAGCGCCGTGTACTCCCCGAGCGACAACCCGGCCGCGACCACCGCCGCATCGACCGGGGACCCTCCCGGGGAATCGGCGTGACGGGCCCGCAGCACCTCGAGGAGCGCCAGGCTCGTGACGAGGATCGCCGGCTGGCTGACCGCGGTCGTATCGAGGGTGGTTGCTGGGCCTGTGCGGCAGACCTCCGCGAGGTCGTAGCCGAGGAGATCGGCGGCACGGTCGAAGAGCCGGGCGGCCGACGGATAACCGTCGATCCAGTCCCCGAGCATCCCCACTGCCTGGGCACCCTGACCTGGAAAAAGAACGGCGACCGCCGGACCACCGCCGCCGGGCTTCACGGCATCGCCACCATAAGCGGGGCGTACCAACACTCAATCCTCGGTCTTCAAAACCGGGCGGCCCATGTAGTGGCCGCAAGTTCCACACACGTGGTGCGTCGGCACGGCCTTTCCGCAGTTCGAACAGAAGGTCAGTTGACGCGGCGTCAGAAAGTCGTGCGCCCGCCGAGAGCGGGTTTTTTGGTTTGATTGGCGGCGTTTGGGGACGGCCATGAAATCACCTTGGGGACCGGGACGAGTCGAGCCAGAAAATGTAGCCGCACCGGGGGTTGTGGGTCAATCGCCCCTTCGCAGCCCCGGCGCCCCCCGGCCCGGCGGCCGCCCCCGAGAGCCTGGACCGCCCGGGGAGCGGCGACTCCGCTGAGGGTTCCCCCGGACTGCGGCCGCCCCGATCGACCGACGCTTTTTTCCGGCTTTAGAACAACCGCGTCTGGCCGCCCCCCGTCGGGAGACCCCCCAGATGCTCCTCCCCACGGGGGGTTAGTTTGCGCCCCCGCGGGGTGCGGACGACGAGCTCACAGCGGAGGAGGAAAGGCTCGACGTCGTCCTCGAGCGTGTCGGGAGCGCTGCTCATCGTGTGGGCGATTGCCTCGATCCCCACTGGCCCGCCGCCGAACACCCGCAGGATCGTCTCCAGGTAGCGGCGGTCGAACCCGTCGAGTCCGAGCCCGTCAATCCCCTGCATACCGAGGGCGGTGCGGGCGATGGCCAGATCGAGCGTCCCCTCGGCCCGGCTCGTGGAATAGTCGCGGATCCAGCGGAGCCGATTGTTCGCCAGGCGCGGCGTTCCCCGGCTGCGCTGCGCGATCTCGTCGGCCGTCGCGTCATCCATCGGCATCGAGAGTTTCGCGGCTGAACGACGGACGATCTCCGCGAGATCCTCCGGGGGATAGAAATCGAGGTGCTCGCGCATCTGGAAGCGGTCGCGCAACGGTGCCGAGAGGAGGCCGGGGCGGGTCGTCGCGCCGACGAGGGTGAAGGGACGCAGCGGCATGTTGATCGTCCGCGCCGCCACGCCATCGCCGAGGGTGATGTCGATGCGGAAGTCCTCCATCGCCGGATAGAGGAACTCCTCGACGGCGATCGGGAGGCGGTGGATCTCGTCGATGAACAGCACCGACCCCTCGGCGGCGTTGCTCAAATAAGGGAGGAGATCCTTCGGGGCGGCCAGCGCCGCGCCGCTGGCGATCTGGAGCGTCGTCCCGAGCTCGCGGGGAATGCAGGTGGCAAACGTCGTCTTCCCCAGCCCCGGAGGGCCGTCGAGGAGAATGTGGCCAAGCACCTCGCCGCGCTTCTGGGAGGCATCGACGGCGATCATCAGGCGCTCGTAGACATCCCGCTGCCCGACCATGTCGGCCATGCGTGTCGGCCGCAGGGCGCGGTCCTCCCCGCTGGGCGGTTCTTCGTCCCCTCGGATCGTCGGCTCGCGGTAACTGCTCATCCGTCCAGTCCTCCCGGGAAGCCGTCAGCCTACCACGCGGCCCCGGGTTGTGCGGCATCGGCGGCGGGGATCGCCTCCGGCCAGCCGCTTCGCCCGGAACGTCAGCGTGGCTTGTGCATCGATCGGTAGATGACCTCGAGGGCCTCCTGCACATCCTTGACCTTTTTCTTCTCACCCCGGAGCGCGTCGCAGAGTCGGCGGGCATCGGTCTCAGAATGCCCGAGCGAGCGGAGCACTTCGAAGGTCTCGGCGAGGACGTCCCCTGCGGCGGCGGCGGTGGGCGTTTCGCGGCCCACCAACAGGGCGAACTTGGGCATCCGCCGGCGGAGCTTGGCGATCATCCGTTCGGCCGTGGCCGCGCCGATGCCGGGGAGCGTAGAGAGGGCAGCGGCATCCTGCTCCTCGATCGCCCGGGCGATCTCGCCGACCGGGCGGACCATCGCGCGGAGGGCCTTGCGCACGCCGACCCCGTCGACTTCGCAGATGAGGTCGAAGAATTCCCGCTCCACCTCGGAGAGGAATCCGACCAGCCTGGGAACGAGGTTGCCGCGGCCGGGGGTCCCTTCGAGGAACTCGAGGGTGTGGAGGGTGACCGTCTGCCCCCCCTTCGTCTGGAGGTCGCGGCGGACCAGTTCCGGGACGAGGACTTCATGCACGACCGGTCCGATCGTCAGTTCGAGCGAGCCGATCTCGACCGCCCCGAGCGTGCCTGTGAGTCGCTTGATCATCCGTCATCCTCCGGGAAACCTTCGTCACCGCTCTCTTTCCCGCTCCCGCCGGGTGGCGGTGCCGCACGCCCCGCCGGCCGGCGTGGGGCCGGCTTGGCACCCGGGCCGAGCGCCAAGCCCCGCTGGCGGATCCGCAGGTGCCAGTCGGCCAGCGCCACGGCGAGGGCATCGGCGACGTCGGCCGGTTCCGGGCGGGCGGCGAGGGCCAACTCCCGCTGGACGGCCGCCTGCATCTGTTCCTTCCCCGCCTGGCCACTCCCGGTAAGGAGGCTTTTGACCCGCGCCGGGGGATAGTTGTTGACCGTCAGACCGGCCTGAGCCGCCGCCAGACAGATCACCCCCCGGGCGTGCCCCATGAGGATCGCCGTCCGGGGAAACTTCGCATGGACGAACACCTGCTCGATCGCCATCACAGCGGGGGCGAGGGCCCCGAGGACGTCGCGGACACCTTCGTGGATCGTCGCCAGACGGGTCTCGAGCGTCTCGCCACGGGAGCGGATCGTGCCCGCCTCGACGAGCCTGACGATCCCGCCACGGCAATCGATGACGCCGTACCCGGTGACATTCAGCCCGGGATCGAAGCCAACGACCCGCTGCCAGGGGATCGCTCCATCGGCCGGGCCGCCGGCAGACGGGCGGGGGGCAGGGGCCGAAAATGAGGACGGCGGCGGCATCTGGGCAGACTACCTGCCAGCCATCGCGCCCCCCAAGGGCAGTTCCCAGTCAAGAGCCTGCCTTCGAACTGCGGCCAGCCGCCGCACACCGAAAAAATACACCCCGCTGGGCTCGAACCAGCAACCTTCGGTTCCGTAGACCGATGCTCTATCCAATTGAGCTAGGGGTGCCCGTGCCTGGCACATCCAAAGGATACTCCATCGGGGGCCATCAACCAAGATTGCTCTTCGGGAGACCGGTTTCCCTCGGTGCACGCCGCTTGGTCACCGCGCCGGCATCCATCCCCGGGCTTGCAGAGCCGGGGGGAAAGAGAAAACCGTCGTCGTCGACGAGGTACCCCGATGGGAGGAGAAACGATGGGGGATCGTCGGGCTGATCGCTCCCCCGCCGGGCGCCGCCGGCTGCCACGACGAGCGTTGCGTCGGCCGGCGCTGCCTCGCCGCCGAGCGGCGCGAGCCCGAGGCGGGCGCGGAGGGAAGCCTCCGGCCAGACGACCACCCCGGTGACCACGCGCCCCAGCGACGCCGGACGGCAGGTGACCATCTCATCGAATGCGAACCGGGATGGGGGGGTGTTCATCGACACCAGCCCGCCGACGGCCTCCGGCGCGAACGCCACCACCGGCTCGATGCCATGGGCCTCGCGAAACGCCTCCGCCGCCTCTCGGGCAGCCGCGAGGTCGGCCGGGGCGGCGATCGGGAGGACGATCACTTCGGGGGGCCGGCCGACGGCCGAGCGGGGCAGCGCCGCCAAGCCTGCCACCTGACCGGCCCGGGCCAGCCAGATCGTGGCCCGCCAAGCCTGCAGCGCCTCGGCCATCTGCTGCGGCGAAAGATCAGGCCCGATCGTCGTCGCCGCGATCCCCAACAGCGCCCCACCGCAGACGCCGAGCGACCGCTCGAGCGGATCGCCGGGCGCCAGCGACGACGCCATCCGGTCGTCGCGGCGCACCAGGCAGCAGCCGTCAAACGCCTCGGCCGTGGCCGCCAGCGCTCCCCAGTCGAGGCGCTCTCCACCGCTCTCGATTCCCCCCGCGCTCCGCACCGCGTCGAGCCCCGCGCGGAGCGGTTCGGCGGCGCCGCGGTGCCGGCGCAGCCAGGCCGCGATCTCGCGTTGGGCGCTGCGCGTCGACAGCATCCGCTGGCGGACGCCGTGGGCGGCGAGCTCCTGGAGGGCAAAGCGGGCGTCGCGGGGAGAAGTGCCGACCGGGAGCGGCCGGCCGAAGCGGACCGTCAGCGGCCGCCGCCAGCCCCCGCCCACGAGCCGGGGCCACTTCCGGAAAAACCGCCCCTCGGAGAAGGAGAGGATGCTCCCCCACATGCCGTCGATGTGGACCGGCACGATCGGCGCCCCGACCCGGCCGAGGACCCAATCGAGCCCGCGCCGAAAGCCGAGAATCTGCCCCGTCCGGGAGATCGCCCCCTCGGAGAAGATCCCGACCGCATCGCCGGCGGCGAGCCCCTCCTGCACCGACCGCAGCGCCTGGGCGATCGACTTCGGCCGAGGCTCGAAGAGGATGAAGCGCCACTGGTCGGAGAGCATCCGCAGAAACCGGCCGCGGATGTTCGGCCCGTAGACGAGCATCCGCAGGGGGCGTGGCGAGGAAAGGACGAGAACGAAGCCGTCGAGCCAGGAGAGGTGGTTGGCCACCACGATGGCCGGTCCGGTGGCCGGCAACCGGTCGGTGTGACGAACGCGGTACCGCCAGCCGGCATGGACGATCGAGGCGACAAACAACCGCAGCGTCGCGCGCGGCGCGCACCACACGGCAACGGCGCCGGCCCCGAGCGAGAGGAGCGCGAAGAGCGCGAAGATCGCCCTGGCGGAGAGCATCGGTGGCCCTCCCTCCACGAGCGGCGCCCGTAGCCCGCCGTAGGCCAGCGACGCCAGGAACATGCCGCTGAAGAGGAGGAGGTTTGTCGCCCCGAGCACTCCCCCCATCCGTTCGGGGGGACTCTTCGCCTGGAGATACGTTTCGAGCGGCACGTCGAACATCCCCGCCCCGAAGCCGAGCACCACCAGCCATGCGAAGGGGATCCACGCCGCGGCCCCGCCGGACTCGACAAACCGGCCGCCGATGCAGGCCAGCGCCACGAAGGCGACGCTCATGATCAGGCCGCCGAGCGGCACAAACCCGAGATCGACGCGCGGCTCGGCCCCTTCCGGTCGCGCGGCGAGCTTGCCGGTCACGACACTCCCCGCCCCGATGCCAGCGACGAGGGCCACCAAGAGGGGCACGACCTGCGCCTGCGACGTCGCCCCCGCCTCGGTGGCGAACTGATCGACATTGGCCTGGGCCACGGCGCCGATCGCCCAGAAAAACACGATCCCAGCGGCGGCAGCGGCGAGCTCGGGCCGACGGACAAGGAGGCTCAAGTCGGTCCAGGTCCGCGCCAAGGCGTTCCATGCGGGGGGAGCATCGGGGGCCGCGGGGGCCAAGCGCGGCAGGAACACCGCCGCCGCCAGCCCCACGACGGCCATTCCACCGAGGAGCAAGCCCGTGGGAGCAGCGCGGGTCCAAGCCGATGCCGCCGTCAGGTCGGTGCCGTCGGCCACCCAGTTGCCGGCGGCCGTCCCGAAGAGGACGGCGACGAGCGACACGAGGGAGAAAAGTCCGTTGGCCGACGAGAGGCGCGACGGCGGGACGAGCTCGGGAATGACGCCGACGATCGACGGCGTCATTAAGGCCGCCTGCATCCCGATCGCCATCACCGCCCCGAGGAGGAGCCACAGCCCCGTCGGCAGCCCCCACCATTCCTCCGTTCCCCCCATGCCGAAGCCGAGCACGGCTGTCGCGGCCACGGCGATGAACACCTCGGCGCCTTTGCACCAGCGGATGACCGAGGTCTTCGACTCTCGGTCGGCGAGCGATCCGGCCAGCCAGGAGAAGAGGACGTAGGGGAGCGACAGCCCGACCAGCCCGATCGTGAGCACGAGGCTGACGCGCCCCTCGTCGACGAGCTTCTTTCCCAACCCGATCGCCAGCCACTTGATGGCGTGATCGTTGACGAGCGTCAGCGCCCGGACGACCAGGAGCGCAGCGAATCCACCGCTCCACAGCGAGTTCCCCGCCACCGGCGCCGGGAGAGGACGGGGGGACTGGCTAGGGGTTGGGCTATCCAAAGTGGAGGCTCGTAGTGGGGATAGAGGGGCCAAACGACCCGGAGCGGACGTTTCCAACTCCCAGCAAGGCGACGATCGCCACAAGGTGTCACTGCCGACCGCTCCCGGGGCCGGCGTGCGGCCGGGCCGGTTGCTCCCCCGGCCCCATAATCGGTTTTCCCCCTCCGATCGCGCCGGGGGTCGCGGGAAGACCGGCCGCGAACGGGCGGAAGACTACCAAAGGTTTGCAAACGCCGTGGCGGGCAACGTATCTTCCAAGGGAAGGCATGAGGCTTTCCCGCCCTCCTCCAGGACCCCTCCGATGACCCGCTCGCTCACCGCATCCGCTTCTTTTTCAGGCCGTTTCAGCAGGGTGCTCCTCGCGTCCGTGGCCGGCCTGCTCGGTACCGGGTGGGGGGGTTTCGGGGCCGCCGACGCCGTCGCCCAGACGATCGTCTACCGCCCCATGGTGACCGGATTCGCCCCTGCGGCCGGTCCGTATGTCGCCAACTACAATCCGTCGGGGAACTACGCCGCCGTTTCGGCCTTCTCCCCCCCGGTGGTCAGCACCGTCCCGATGGCGGCGATCTCGATGCCGCTGACCGCGATCGTTCCCGGCAGTTCCATGGCCGTGACGAGTTACTCCGTCCCTGCGATGACCACCGTCGCCCGCCCGGTCACCGCCTATTACGCCCCCTCCTACGCTGCCGCGGCGCCCACCGTGGCAGCCTACGCCCCCACCTCCGAGTTCCTCTCCCCCGTGTCGGGCCCGGTCGCCGTGACGTCCTATTACGCGCCGTCCTACGCCCCCGCCTACGCCCCAACCGCGGTCATGGCGCCGGTGGCCATGGCCCCGACGGTGCAGATGGTGCCCACCGCCGTCGCCGTCCCGCTCTATCGCCGCGGTCCCTTCGGTGGGCTGCGGCCTGTCCGCGGCGCCTATTGGCCGGCCTACTGACGTTCCCTTCCGGCGGATCGTCGCCGCTGCCCCCCCGACCTGCCCCCGCTGCGGCGCGGTGCTATAGTACCGACGATCCGGGGTATCGATGCCCCGCGCGGATGCGGCCTGGATGCCATGCCCCGCGATGGCCCCCCCTTCCGGCAGGGTGGTCGGATGTGGAAGGTCGTCATGGTCGTCATGGTCGTCTTGGTCGTCATGGGACAACGGTGGGATGGCAAAGGATAAAACGGTCAACATCATTGGGGCCGGGCCGGGTGGCCTCGGCTGCGCCATGCTGCTGGCCGCTGCCGGCGTCCGCGTGCGGATCCTCGAGCGCCTGCCATTCCCCGGCGGACGGACGAGCTCGATCAACACTCCGGAGGGCTTCCGCTTCGATCTCGGGCCGACTTTCTTCCTCTATCCGAGGGTCCTCGACGACATCTTCACCGCCTGTGGCCGCGATCTGCGGCGCGAGGTCGATCTCGTCCGGCTCGATCCCCAGTACCGGCTCGTCTTCGGTGCCGGTGGGGAGCTCCTCGCCACCCCCGACATCGCCCGGATGGAGGCCGAGGTCGCCCGGCTCTCGCCGGTCGATGCCGGTGCCTTCACCCGGTTCATGAATGCGACCCGGGAGAAGTTCGTCCGCTTCGCGCCGTTCCTCGAGCAGCCCTTCGAAAGCTGGCGCGATCTGGCCAACCCCGATCTCATCAAGCTCATGCCGCTGCTGAAGCCATGGCGGAGCCTGAACGACGAACTGGGGAGCTTTTTTCGCGACGAACGGATCCGCCTCGCGTTCACGTTCCAGTCGAAATACCTGGGGATGTCGCCGTTCCGCTGCCCCAGCCTGTTCTCGATCCTGTCGTTCCTCGAATACGAGCACGGCGTCTTCCATCCGATCGGCGGATGCGGCGCGGTGTCAACCGCGATGGCACGGATCGCCCACGAGATGGGGGTGGAAATCCACTACTCCGAAGCGGTCGAATCGCTCCGCTTCGACGGGCGGAGGATCGCCGCGGTGCAGACGCAGGAGCGGGAGTACGAAGCCGATGCCACGGTCATCAATGCCGACTTCGCCCGCTCGATGACGCGCTTGGTGCCAGACCGGCTGCGGCGCCGCTGGAGCGACCGGCGGATCGCTTCGAAGCGGTTCTCCTGCTCGACGTTCATGCTCTACCTCGGGATCGAGGGGCAGTATGACGTGCCCCATCACACCATCTATCTGTCGGCCAACTACCGCGACAACCTCGCCGACATCGAGACGCGTCATGCCCTCGGTCCCGATCCGTCGATGTACGTGCAAAACGCCTGCATCACCGATCCCTCCCTCGCCCCAGCCGGCCACAGCACGCTCTACCTGCTGATCCCGGTCACCCACCGCCACCCCAACGTCGACTGGCGCCGCGAGGCCCCCCGCTACCGTGAGGTGGCCCTCGACCAGCTCCAACGGATGGGGATCGACGGCGTCCGGGAGCGGATCCGCTTTGAGAAGATGATCACGCCGGACGACTGGCAGGATGGCTACGAGATCTACCGCGGGGCGACGTTCAACCTCTCCCACGATCTCGGCCAGATGCTCCACCTCCGTCCGCACAACCGCTTCGAGGACCTCGACGGGGTGTACCTCGTCGGGGGGGGCACCCATCCCGGCAGCGGCTTGCCCGTGATCTACTCCTCTGCCCGGATCACGACCGATCTGCTCCTCGACGACCTCGGTCTCGCGGGCCTCCCCCAACCCTCCCCATCGACGACGGCCCATGGTCGCCCGCGGGCTCCCGCCACCGTCTAGTCCGCCGCCACCAAAGCTTGCGCCTCGCCGATTGATCGCCACCGAACAACGAGACCGTCAAAATCCAAGTGCCGGCGAGAGCCGAGCCGAGGAAGGGATGATGCAAACCGTCAACGAATCGAATCGGGTCGTCGTCATCGGGGCCGGACTCGGTGGCTTGGCAGCTGCCTGCACGCTGGCGGCGCGGGGCTATGCGGTGACGCTGTGCGACAAGAATCCGTGGGTCGGAGGGAAGGCGGCGATCCTCTCGGAGCAGGGCTACCGCTTCGACATGGGGCCGACGATCCTCACGATCCCGGGGGTCCTGCGGCGGATCTTCGCCGAGGCCGGGCGCGACGTCGACCAAGCCCTCGACCTGGTCCGGCTCGACCCACAGTGGCGGAGCTTCTTCACCGACGGTTCGACGCTCGATCTGTGCGCCGATGTGCCGCAGATGCAGGCCACACTCGACCGCTACGCGCCGGGGACCGGGGCGGGGCAGGGGTACGGGCGTTTCATGGAGCTCTCGAAGCGGCTCCACCGGATCTCCGACGAGTTTTTCTTCTGGCGCCCGGTGGGCGGTCTCACCGACATGTTCGACCCGCGCCGCAGTTTCAACGTGGGGATGCTCCGCGAGATCATGGGGATGCGACCGGGGCACAGCGTTGCCGGCACCGTCCGGGCCTATGTGCCCGACGCCCGGGCGGCGCAGATGTTCGATCATTTCACGCAGTATGTGGGGAGCTGCCCTGAATCTTCGCCGGCGGTCCTCTGCGGCATCGCCAACATGCAGTCGCGCGACGGGGTGTGGTATCCGCGCGGAGGAACCGGTGCCGTGCCAAGAGCGCTGGCCACCCTTGCGGTCGATCTCGGCGTCGACATCCGCACCCGCACCCCCGTCAGCCGGATCCTCGTCGAGAAGGGGAAGGTGCGCGGCGTCGTGACGGAGCAGGGGGAGACGATCCCGGCGGCCGTGGTGGTGAGCAACTCCGACAGTGTCCGCACCCACCGCGAGCTCGTCGATGGCGCGCCCGCCGCGCGATTCCTCGGGCGGCGAAAATACGAGCCGGCGTGTTCCGGCGTCGTCCTCTACCTCGGCCTCGACCGACGCTACGAACAACTCCTCCACCACAACTTCGTCTTTTCGGCCGACCCTCACGAGGAGTTCGACTTCATTTACCGCAAGGGGGAGCCGGCCCCCGATCCGACCTGCTACCTCTGTGCCCCGGCCATTACCGAACCGGAGGTGGCGCCGCCCGGAGGGGAGGCCCTCTACGTGCTCGTTCATACCCCCTACCTCCGGCCCCACCACGACTGGTCGAAGATGTTCGCCTCCTACCGGAAGCGGATCATCGAGAAGCTCGTCTCCACCGCCGGACTCGACGACCTCGAGCAGCACATCGTCGTCGAGCGGTTCCTCACGCCGCAAGACATCAACGACCGCTACCACGTTCTCAACGGCGCGATCTACGGCCTGGCGAGCCACGGTCGATTCCTCGGCGCCTTCAAGCCCTCGAACCGTTCCCCAGACATCGAAGGGCTGTACCTCGCCGGTGGCTCTGCCCACCCGGGGCCGGGCATGCCGATGGTGATGATGTCGGGCTGGATCGCGGCCGACACCGTCGACAAGGATCGGCTCGTCGAGCCCTCCGGCCCGGTGTCGACGCCGGCCTCCTGCGCGGTCTGACAGCGCCTGGGAGGAGCCCTTGAAGCGCGACGGCACGGACGGTGAGGGGGGGGACCAACTCCCCCCCTTCTCGCGAACCCTCTACCACTGGTTCATGGTCTATGTCCGGCGTTCGATGCGCCGGCACTTTCACGCTCTGCGGTTGCTCGGTGGCGCGGGGGGAGGGCCCGATCATCCCGATCTCGGGAGTCAACCGGTGATCCTCTACGCGAACCATCCCGGCTGGTGGGATCCGCTCGTGTTCTTCACCGTCGCTCAGGAGCTCTGGCCCGATCGGCTCAACTACGGCCCGATCGACGCCGCGGCGCTCGGCAAGTACCGGTTCCTCGAACGGATCGGATTGGTCGGCATCGAGCCGGGGTCGCGCCGCGGCGCGGCCCGCTTCCTCCGCATCGCCCGGGCCGCCGGCCATCGCCCCGACGTCATCTTCTGGGTCACGGCCCAGGGAGAGTTCGCCGATCCGCGCGAGCGCCCGATGGTGATCCGCCCTGGGGTGGGGCACGCCGCGGGGGCGAACGAACGGGGGGTGATCGTGCCGATGGCGGTCGAGTACCCGTTTTGGAATGAGCGCTTGCCCGAAGCACTCGTGGCCTTCGGCGACCCGATCCCGATGGGGCGGAGCGGCGGCCTCGACGCCCATGACTGGACCCCGCTCCTCGCGGAGCGTCTCGAGGCGACCCAGGACCGGTTGGCCCGGGCCGCCCGGGGGCGCGACCCGGCCCCGTTCCGCACGCTCCTGGCCGGGGATGTCGGCGTGGGGGGGGTCTACGATCTCGGCCGCCGACTCCGTGCCTGGCTCGCGGGTCAGCCGTTTGATCCCTCCCACGGCGGCCGTCCGCCCCTCTCCCCGGAGCAGCGGCGATGATCCTGGCCTGGTGGACCCTTCCGGGCTTGGCGCTGGCCAGCTTGCCGGCGCTGCTGACGCTCGCCAATCTGCGGTTCTTCACCCGGGCCCCGCGACCGGCGCCGGGCGCGCGCCCCACCGGGGTCTCCGTCCTCGTGCCGGCCCGCGACGAAGCCCGGGTGATCGGCCGGCTCGCCGCCGCCGTTCTTTCCAACCGCGATGTCGATCTCGAACTGGTGATCCTCGACGACGACAGCCGGGATGAGACCGCGGCGATCGTCTCGGCCCTTGCCGTCACCGATCCGCGCGTCCGGCTGCTTCGCGGTCAGCCACTCCCCCCCGGCTGGTGCGGCAAACAGCACGCCTGCTGGCAGCTCGCCCAAGCGGCGCGCCGCGACCTCTTCGTGTTCCTCGACGCCGACGTCACCCTCGAGCCCGATGCCCTGGCGCGGATGGTCGCCTTCCTCGAGACGCGCGGGGTCGATCTGGCGAGCGGGTTCCCCCGCCAGGAGACCGGCTGCCTCCTCGATTGGCTCCTCCTCCCGCTCATCCACTTCGTGCTCCTCGGCTACCTCCCGCTGGCGATCGCCCGCATCGACAACCGCCCCGGACTCGCCGCCGGATGCGGCCAATTGTTCATCACCCGGCGGGAGGCCTACCGGGCTTGCGGGGGCCATGCCGCCATCAAGGCCTCCCTCCACGACGGCATCAAGCTCCCCCGCGCCTACCGGGCCGCGGGCCTCTCGAGCGATCTGTTCGATGCCGGTGATATCGCCCGCTGCCGGATGTACGGTACCGACCGGGAGGTGCTGCGGGGCCTCGGGAAGAACGCCACCGAGGGGATCGCCGCGCCGGGGAGCATCCTCCCCTTCACCCTCCTCCTCGCCGGCGGCCAGATCCTCCCGGCGCTCCTCCTCGGCTCCGGCCTCGCCGCAGGATGGGAGGGCTGGCCGACCTGGGGAGTGGCCATGGCACTGGCGGCCGCGGCCGCCGCGTGGGCCCCGAGACTCCTGGCGGTCCACCGCTTCGGCCACAGCCTCTCCAGCGCCTTGGTCCATCCGCTCGGCGTAGCGGTGTTTCTCGGCATCCAGTGGACTGCCCTGGTCCGCAGGTCGCTCGGCCTGAAGACGAGCTGGCGGGGCCGAGCGCTTTCGCCCCAGTAGCGGGGCGCTGGCCGCTCACCCCACCGCCCCCCGCGCGACGGCCCGACGCGCCGCGCGGGCCGCCGCTTCGGCCGCGGCCAGACTGTCGGCGACGGCCGTCAGATGCCCCATTTTCCGCCCCGGCCGCGGGGCCGATTTGCCGTAGAGATGGAGGCTCACGCCCTCCACCGCCAGAGCCGCGTTCCAGTCAGGCTCCCCCAGCTCCCAACAGTCGCCGAGGAGATTCATCATCGCCGCCGGGGAATGGAGCCGGGTGGATCCCAGCGGGAGGCCACAGACGGCCCGTACCTGCTGCTCGAATTGGCTCGTCACGGCCGCTTCGATCGTGAGGTGACCGGAGTTGTGGGGCCGCGGGGCGATCTCGTTGACCAGCAGCCCCCCGTCGGAGGTGAGGAAGAACTCGACACAGGCGACGCCGACGACGTCGAGTGTCTCGAGGACCCGCTCCGCCATCCGCCGCGCGGCGCTGACGGTGGGCTCCGGTAGCCCCGAAGGAGCGAGCGAACAATCGAGGATGTGGTGGCGATGGTGGTTGAGCGAGGGCTCCCAGGTGCGGATCTCCCCGTGGAGGCTGCGGGCAGCGACGACCGAGAGCTCGCAGGCGAATGGAATCCATCCCTCCAGAACCAGTTCCGCCGGTCCCAAGCTTCCCCAGGCGGCATCGACGTCCGCCAGGCTGTCGAGGCGGCGCTGCCCCTTCCCGTCATAGCCCGAGCCACACGTCTTCAGGACGGCCGGCAGCCCCGTCCGCGCCACGGCGGCGACGAGATCGTCCCGCGAGCGGACCATGCTGTGCGGGGCGCAGGGGATCGCGTGGGCGACGAGGAACGCCTTCTCCCGCCCCCGATCCTGGGTCGTGAACAGCACCTCCGGCCCCGGACGGACCGGCACGACGGCGTCGAGGGCCCGGGCCGCGACCACCGGCACGTTCTCGAATTCGTACGTCACCGCGGCGAAGCGGCCCCCCAACGCCACCAACCTGGCCGGGTCGTCGAGGAGCCCGACATGGACCCGGTCGCAGTGCCGGGCGGCGGGGCAATCGGCATGGTCGACGACCGCCTCGACGCGATAGCCCATCCGCCGGGCGGCGGAGGCGAACATGGCGCCGAGTTGGCCACCACCGAGGACTCCGAGGGTGGCGCCGGGGAGGATGGGGGACCGTCCGGCGACGGAGCGGGAGAGACTGGAATAGCTCACGAGATGTCACGCTTGGCGGGGGCAGGGGAGATCGTCGGCAAGCACCCGCGCCGTCTGCTCCTCGCGGTAGACCCGGAGGGCTTCGGCGAGACGGTCGTCGTGGAGGGCGAGGACCGCCACCGCCAGGAGCGCCGCATTCGTGGCCCCTGCCGGCCCGATCGCCAGGGTGCCGACCGGGATCCCGGCCGGCATCTGCACGATCGAGAGGAGCGAATCGACCCCCCGGAGCAGCGCCGATTCGACCGGCACACCGAACACCGGCAGGGCCGTCTGGGCCGCCATCATGCCGGGGAGATGGGCCGCCCCCCCGGCCCCGGCAATGATCAGCCGGAGGCCGCGGCGGGCCGCGTGGGTGGCATACTCGGCGAGTTTCCCCGGAGTGCGGTGGGCCGAAATGATCTCGCACTCGTGCGCGACACCGAACTGCGTCAGGACCTGCGAGGCGCGCTCGAGCGTCGCCCAGTCGGAGCGGCTCCCCATCACGATCCCCACCAGCGCCGCGGGGGTGCGATCAGGGGAGGGGAGCGCCGACGCGGGGGGAGCAGCAGTCATGAAAAAGCCTCGACTGGCGATGGCGGCACGGTCAACGAAGCCTGACGGGGCGCGACCACGACGGCCGCTTTTCGCGCAGGCCCCGGTCCGCCGCCGTCGGGAATCTCGCCATCATCCGTTGCCGCTGCGGGGCTTGCAACGGAGCCCCCGCGCGTGGCCGGCCGAGACGGCAAAGCCCCGCTGCGCCCGGCACGGTCGGCGATTGACGCGCCTCCGCGACGATTCGACAACAGGGGGAGAGCGGACGGCCCGCCCCCGGAGCATCAACCACCAGCGCGGAGCACTCCCATGCCGATGGACCACGCCCTCCCCGACACCCTCCCGGTCCACTGGCCCGCCGGATTGACCGCGCCCCCGACCGCCACCGACGTGGCGCTCGACCGGGCCGCGGCGGTGCTCCGCGCGGGGGGGCTGGTGGCGATCCCGACCGAGACGGTCTACGGGCTCGCCGCCCTGGCGCTGTCGGAGAGCGCCGTGGAGCGGATCTTTCTCGCCAAGGGGCGGTCGTCGACCAATCCGCTCATCGTCCATGTCGATGGCATCGCGATGGCGCGGACGCTGGCCGCGGAGTGGCCCGACTCCGCCGAACGGATCGCCCGGGCCTGCTGGCCCGGCCCGGTGACGGTCGTCGTCCCGAAGGCAACGCACGTCCCCGACCGCGTCACCGCCGGCGGGCCAACGGTGGCGCTGCGATGCCCCGACCAACCGATCGCCCGCGAACTGATCACCCGCCTCGGCGAACCGCTGGCAGCTCCGAGCGCGAACCGTTCGCTCCGCCTCTCGCCGACGACGGCAGCCCATGTCCTCGAGAGCCTCGGCGCGAGGGTCGACCTGATCCTCGACGCCGGCCCGTGCGGACGGGGGATCGAATCGACCGTCGTCGACTGCACGGTGTCGCCGCCGGCGATCCTCCGCCCCGGCCCGCTCACCGCCACGGCGCTGGCCGCGGCGCTCGGCGAGACAGTCGCCGCCGCACCGACCAGCGCCCCCTCCGGACCGGCCCGCTCCCCCGGCCAGTTGACCCGCCACTACGCCCCGCGCACCCCCCTCGAGACGACCCCCCGCGCCGCCGAGCGGGTGACCGAATTGCTCCGCGCCGGGAAACGCGTCGGCTGGCTGACAACCCGGGCCGCCGACGCGCGGACCAGACGGATCGCCACCAGCGCCGAGGTGGTCGTCGTGCCGATGCCGGACGATCCGGCCGCGCACGGTGCCATGCTCTACGCCGTGCTCCACGCCGTCGACAAGCGGTCACTCGACTGGATCATCGTCGACGAACCACCCCCCGGCGATGCCTGGCAGGCGATCCACGACCGCCTCGCGCGGGCCGCGGCCCCGGATGACGGCGCGTCCGACGGCACGGACGCCCCCGCCCCGGTAGGTTGAGCCCGCGCCAGCACCGTCACGCGGCCGGCGCGATGATCTCCCGCAAGGCTGCGGTGATGTCGGGATACTGAAACGTGAAACCGCTCTCGAGCGCCACCCGGGGGATCACCCGCTGCGAGGCGAAGAGCACTTGGGCGAACTCCCCGAACGCGAGCCGGAGACCGAAATAGGGGGCCGGGAGAAAGGCGGGGCGGTGGAGTTGACGACCGAGGGCGCGGGTGAACTCCGAGTTCCGCACAGGGTTCGGGGCGACGGAGTTCATCGGGCCGTCGATCGGGGCAGTCGTGGCGGCATGGTGGTACAGCCGCGCCAGGTCGGTGACATGGATCCAGGGCATCCACTGCTTCCCGCTCCCCAACGGGCCCCCGGCCCCCAATTTGAACGGGAGGAGCATCTTTCCCAGCGCCCCCCCCCCGGCGCCGAGCACGATCCCGGTCCGGGCCGTGACCACCCGGACCCCCAGTTCGCGGGCGGCCAGCGCCTCCTCCTCCCAGGCGACGCAGACCTCCGCAAGGAAGTCGCGCCCCGCGGGCGCCGACTCGGTGAGCTCGTCGTCCCCCCGGTTGCCGTAGTAGCCGACCGCCGAAGCCGACACGAGCACGGCGGGGCGAGCCGATGCCTGACGGAGCCCCTGAACGAGATGCCGAGTACCGATCACCCGGCTGTCCCTGATCCGTTGCTTCTGGGCTGGCGTCCACCGCCCTTCGGCCACCGATTCACCGGCGAGATGGAAGACGGTGTCGATTCCCTCCAGGGCGCTGGCGGGGGGAGGTCCCTGACGGGAATCCCAGCCGACGATCCGGCTGGCGAGATGACCGATCGTGGCCCGGGCCCGCTCCGGATTGCGCGTCAACACGACCGGCCGATCGAGCATCCGCAACAACCGCGGCCCCACGAACCCGGTCGCCCCCGTGACCAATGCCTGCATAGCTTCCTCCCTGTCGCGAACAGAAGTCGCGGTCGCGGCGCCGGCACGGTGTCGCGGAGCGGAAGCCCCGGAAAAAAACGACTCTCGTCACAACGGCCCGGGGGAGTATAAACAGCGTCCCTCCTTCTGGCCTGCCCACCCCGCGCCCCGGACCTTTCCCCCTTGTCCTCCCGCCCGCCGAGGCCCCGTGCCAGGGTCGTGGAGCTCCTCGCCCGTGGCCTCCCGCCGCGGTCTGGGCTCCGCCGCGATCTCTGGATCTCCACCGCCGACGCCTCTGCCTACAGCGTGATGGTCGGCTGCGGGGAGCACTACATCCCGGCGTTCAGCCTGGCGCTCGGCTTCGGCCCGGTCGCAACCGGGCTGACCGCATCGGCGCCGCTGTTCGTGGGGGCGGTGCTCCAACTGGTGACGCCGCTGGCGGTGCGCCGGCTGAGAACGAACCGGGGCTGGGTGGTGGCCACGACGGCAGTGCAGGCCGTCAGTTTTCTGCCGCTCATCTGGTGGGCGCTGCGCGGGCATGCCCAACCGTGGGAGCTGCTCATCGCCGTGAGCATCTACTGGTCGGCCGGCATGGCCGGGGCCCCGGCCTGGAACGCCTGGATGGGCACCCTGATTCCGGAGCGGATGCGCACCCCCTACTTTGCCCATCGCAGCCGTCTCGGCCAGTTCGCGGTCCTCGGCGGTTTCGTCGCCGGGGGACTGCTTCTGGAATGGGGGAAGCGTCACGACGTACTCCTCCCCACGTTCGCGGTCCTGTTCGCGCTCGCCTCGGGCTGCCGTCTCGTCTCGACCCTCTGCCTGGCCGCCTGCCGCGAGCTCAAGCCCCCGCTCCACGACCCGCCCCCCCAGGCCGATCGCCCCCCCGGCGCTGCGGCCCCGCCCCGGTCCGGTCCCGGCGAGGCGTGGCAGCGCCTCCGCGCCCTCGCTTCGGGGCCGGCAGGCACCCTCGTCACATACCTGTGGGCGATCACCTTTGCCTGCCAGTTCTCCGGCGCTTACTTCGCCCCCTACATGCTCAAGGACAGGCAGTTCTCCTACCTCTCCTACATGCTCGTCGTGGCCGTCAGCTTCCTCGCGCGGGCTCTCGTGCTGCCGACCCTGGGGCGGCTGGGAGGCCGGATCGGCTCCCTTGGCCTGCTCTGGGTGGGGGGGCTCGCGATCGCTCCGCTGACGCTCTTCTGGCTCGTGTCGGCGAACATCCCCTACCTCATCGGCGTGCAGGTCGTCGCCGGCGCGTCGTGGGCGGCTTACGAACTGGCCGTCGTGCTCCTCTTCTTCGAGACGGCCTCGCACCGCGAGCGGACCGGCGTGGTGACCGCCTACAACCTCGGCCATGCCATGGCCTGGGTCAGCGGTGCAGCCTGCGGCGGCCTCCTTCTCCGCACCCTCGGCGAGGACCGCAGCGCCTACTACGCCGTGTTCGTCGTCTCGGCACTCCTCCGCGTGGCGACGATCCCGCTTCTGCGGCGGGTCCACCTGCCCCCGTCAGGGAGCACCACAACCCCGGCACGGCGGGCCCCCCCGGCACGGCGGGGCGAAGCGGATGGCGAGGGGATCGACGAGACCCCTCTTCTCGTCGCGGGCGACAGCATCCTCCCCGGCGACACGGCGATTCCGACCGACACCGTCGTCGCCGGCGACGCCCCGGCCCGATCGGAAGGCGCGACCATCTGACCCCGGACGCCAGCCGGCGATCAGCGCAGCGGGCGGCGGGGCTCGTTGGCAAGGCTGTCGAGGAACGTCCGGGCGCGGCCGTAGTCGCCGGCCGGGTAGCGGCTGACATTCGCCTTCAGGGCATCGATGAACTTCGAGACGGTCCCGCGGATCTTCTCGAACTCCTCAAACTGAAGGCTGCCGCCGCTCGCAGCCCGATCGGCGAACAGTTTGTCGAGGTCGGAGCGATAGGCGTTGTAGTCCGCGTCGGTGAGGAGGAGCGGATACTCGATGTGGCCGGTGACCGGATCGAGCTGCGCCGACGTCAGCTGCGGCGGGGCCGCCGCCGCGGCGAAGCGGATCGCCTGATCACGCGTCACGGCCGGCCCGCTCTCGGCCTGGCGCGCTTCCTTGTTCGTGCGTCGCATGTCGAAATAGGTGTTCGTCCACTTCTGACGGTTGTCGATCTCCTTCGTCTTGGCATCTTCCCAGTTCTTCGCCGCCTCGGAGTTCTGGAGGTTGGCATAGCCCTCGGAGCGGATCACATCGGAGAGCCCATAGGCAGCGGCCTGGCCGGCCGTCGAGGCGTAGCCGCCCCCCATGCCCCCCATGCCAAAGCCCCATCCCCCCCACTGGGCCGAGGCGGTGTGCGACGCCCCGCCCCCCATCAGACCGAGCACGGCGGCAAAACCGGCCCGAGCGAGGAAACCGGCCGACTGGCGGCCGAGGAGGAACCGGGCGACGAAAGACAGGCCCGGGGAAACACGAACCGACGCGGCGACGGGGGCACAGCGACGCATGACCTGCCTCTTGGTGGCCCGCTGGGGGCGGAATGGATGGATGGGGGGGGACCCGGCCATGGACCGGCCGGTCCCCCGCGATGGAACAATCTCCGCCATCGGAAAACTCCGATGGGAGAAACAGTGCAACGGAGTATACAATCCGTTTGCTGGAGGGGCGACACCGCTTTCGCGCCCGGCAGGCTGAAAAACTGCATCCGATGCGTCCGCCGCGGCGCTCGAGGGCAGGGCTGGGGCCTGCGGACGCGACCGCCGGTGCCGGCTGTCGCGATCCTGACGGTCGTGCCGCTTCCAGTCGGGAATCTGTGGCGGAGGTTTTGTCCACCGCTGTCGGTTCCACGGGCTGGCCATGCTATGGCTTTCGAGAGCGGAATTGCGTCGCGCGTCGCCGCGGGCTTTTCCCGGAGCACACCCTGGAGTGAATCGAGATGAGGTTCAAGGGAACGATCGTGATCGTCGGTGTCGTCGGCTTGATGGCGACGCTCGGGTGCACCGCAACGAAAAAGCCGGCGTCCGACCAGAAACCGCCGGAGGTCACGTTCGGCGATCAGAAGAAAGTTGATGAACCGTCGGCCCAGCCGAAGGCCGGGGGCGTGCCGAAGCGGCCCGCCGCGGAAGCACCGGCTCCGCCGGCCGCCGCCGCCAAGCTTGAAAGCGAGACGCTCGAGCTCCCCGGTGGCGCGCCCGTTGCGCCGCCCGTGGCCCCCACTGTCAAGGAGGTGAGCACGCCGGCTCCAGCCGTTGTGGATCGCCCGGCGCCCGGTGCGGAGACGCTCGGAAAACTCCGTGAAGACTTTGCCGCCGCGACTGACGAGGACGGCCGCGTTGTCGCTGTCGACGCGCTCGCCGACCTCGGGCCCAACGCCCTCCCGGCTCTCGACGATCTGGTCAAGGCGCTCGGGGATGACAACATCCGCCTCCGCTGGCATGCGGCCCGCGCCATTGGGCGCATCGGTGAGGATGCCTTCCCCGTCCTCCCCAAGCTCGTCGCCCTTCTCAAGGATGCCGACCCGATCGTCGTCACCCAGGCCGCCGCCGCAATCCGCGAGATCCGGGCCGACGAAGGGAATGCCCCCCTCGCCGACGACCATGCCCAAGCCTATGCCGATGCGGTCGACGCCCTCGCCGCCAATCTCGCGCACGCCGACCCTCGCGTCCGCCGGGGAAGCCTCAAGACGATCACAGCCCTCCGCCCGGAGCCGGTCAAACTGGCCAACCTCCTCAATGACAAACTCTCCGACGCCGATCCCTCGGTCGTCATGCCGGCCATGGAATCGCTCGCCGACCTCGGCGCCGATGCCGTGCCGATGCTCGTGGAATCACTCAAAAACCCGAAGTCTCGCTATTGGGCGACGGTGGCGCTGACGGAGATCGGACCGGCCGCCGCCCCGGCTGCCGGCGCCCTCACTGCCGCGGCCCTCAATGGCGAGCCGGAGGAGCGGATGCAAGCGATGCTGGCGCTGGCCGCGATCGGTGAGCCGGCAGCCGAAGCCGCCGATGAGCTCTCCGCCGCCCTCGACTCCCCCGACACCGCCGTGAAGTCATCGGCGGCCTACGCCCTCGGGCGGATGCGGGTCGCCTCGGCCGACGCCGCCCTCGAAAAGGCCTCGGCTGACAGCGATCCGTTCCTCGCCGGGATCGCCTCTTGGGCCCGCGCTCGGATCCACCCCGACGACAAGACTCTCGTATCGGCGGCGCTGGCCACCCTCTCCACCGCCCTCGGCTCCGATCGTGTCAACGCGCGGATCGCGGCGATGTCGGCGCTCTCCGATCTCACTGGCAGCCTCGACGACGCTGAAGAGGCCGCCCTCGCGGACCGGTTCGTCGGGCTCCTCGAGGATGACCACCCGGCAGTCCGGGGCGCGGCAGCCACGTCGCTTGTGCGCTTCGGTCCGACGGCCATCACGGCGCTCGAGAAGGCTCTCGACAAGCCGGCCACGAGAACGCTCGCGATGGAGCTCCTCGCTGCTGCTGGCTCCAAGGCCAAGCCGGCTGTCGACAATCTCGTCACGGCGCTGGCCGACGCCGACCCGGCCACGCGCGGCGACGCGGCCGTCGCCCTGGCCGCCATCGGCCCCGATGCGGCCGAGGCTGTCCCGGCCCTGACCAAGCTCCTCGCCGGCGACGAGAAAGAAGCCGCCCTGCGGTACGCCGCCGCCTACGCCCTCGGCCGGATCGGCCCGGCCGCGGCCCCGGGCGCGGAGACGCTCCGCGGACTTTCGAGGTCGGAGGACGAACTGATGGCCTCCGTTGCCGTCTGGGCACTCCTGAAGATCGAGCCGGAAAACAAGGCCCAGGTGGCCGCCGCCGTGCCGGTCCTCCGCAAGGCCCTCCGTGGCGAGCGTGATCTGGCCCGCCTCGAGGCAGCGACGGCGCTGGGCGAGTTGGGGGGGGCGGCCGCGAGTGCCGTCCCGATCCTCGAGCTCGTCAGCGAGGACGACCCGCTCGCGGCGGTCCGCCGCGCCGCCGCCGCGGCGCTGGAGAAGATCAAGGCGGCCGGAAACTGAAATCCGCCTGGCACGGACGGCGCGCAGCCCTTGGAGCGTTCTGACCCGGGCCGGCCCCATCAACCCATCCCCGGGGGGTGTGGCAAGGTCTGCGGTTCCCTCTGGCCCCGGCTCCAGCGGTCTGCACCACCGACCGATAGAGAGCTAGGCCCGACGTTCCGGGCCCTCTCCCCGCATATCGGTGTGGTGCCATGGCTCTCCCTGGGTGGTTCGGCTCGCTGTGGTTGACCCGCTTCTCCCGCCCGGCAGGGGAGAGGCCGATCTGGCATCATCTCCTCCGCACGCCCCCGCAGCGGATCCTCGAGATCGGGCTGGGGACGCTCGCCCGGACGGAACGGATGCTCTCGCTCGTTCGGCCGACCACCTCCGGCGCCCCGATCCACTACGTCGGCATCGATCGTTTCGAGAGCCGCACTCCCGCCGACCCGCCCGGCGTGACCCTCAAGCAGGCGCATCAGCGTCTGACCACGCTTGCGAAGGTCCAACTCGTGCCCGGCAATGCCGACTCCGCCCTCGCCCGGGTGAGCAATCATCTCGGCATCTTTGATCTCGTCCTCGTGTCGGCCGACGATGAGCCGAAGCACCTCGAGCGGAGTTGGTTCTTCGTCCAACGGCTCGTCCGGCCGTCCTCCACGATCCTCGTCGAGCCCGCTCCTGGCCGTTCCTGGGAGCCCCTCCACGCTGCGGGGCTGGACTCTTTGGCGTCGCGGACGGTGCAGCGCCGAGCGGCCTGAACGGGGATTCTTCCTCCCGCTCCGCGGATGGACGGCACCACCCCGTGGCCCTGCCCGTCACCTCCGGCTACATTGCGGGTGCGGGCGCCCGGCTCCCGGTCCATCGGGGCCGACGGAGCGCCCACCAGCCCCGCCATCGACCCCTCCATGCCCGCTCCGCGCACGCTTCTGGACAAGATCTGGGACGACCATCTCGTCTGCAGCCCTGACGGCGAACAACCGCTGATCTACATTGATCGGCACCTCGTTCACGAGGTCACCAGCGCCCAGGCCTTCGAGGGGCTGCGGGTCGCCGGCCGCCGGGTGCGGCGCCCCGAGGCCACGTTCGCGACGCCCGACCACAACATTCCCACCACCGACCGCCGTCTCCCGATTGCCGACCCGATCTCGAAGCAGCAGATCGACACGCTCCGGGCGAATTGCCGGGAGTTCGGAATCCGCCTGTTTGACCTCGGCGACGCCGACCAGGGGATCGTCCACGTCATCGGCCCCGAACTGGGGATCACGCAGCCGGGGATGACGATCGTCTGCGGTGACAGCCACACCGCCACCCACGGTGCCCTCGGAGCGCTGGCGTTCGGGATCGGCACGAGCGAGGTCGAGCATGTCCTCGCCACCCAGACGCTCCGGCAGTCGAAGCCGAAGTCGTTCGAGGTCCGCGTCGAAGGGGAGCTCCATCCCGGCGTGACCGCCAAGGACCTCGTCCTCTACCTCATCGGCCGCCTCACGACCGAAGGGGGCACCGGGTACGTCATCGAATACACCGGCCCCTGCATCCGCCGCCTCGGGATGGAGGAGCGGATGACGGTCTGCAACATGTCGATCGAGGCCGGTGCCCGGGCCGGTATGATCGCCCCCGACCGGATCACCTTCGACTACCTGCGGGGCCGCGACCTCGTCCCGCAGGACTTCGACCGGGCCGTGGCCCGTTGGGAAACCCTCCCCAGCGATGCCGGCGCCCACTACGACCGCAGCGAGACGTTCTCCGGCGGCGACGTCGTCCCGCAGGTGACCTGGGGGACAAACCCCGCGCAGGTTGTCGGGGTCGACGCCACCGTCCCCGATCCGGACTCGATGACCGATCTGAGCGACCGTTCGAGCGCCGCGCGGGCGCTTGAGTACATGGGACTCCAGGCAGGGACGCCGATCGTGGCGATCCCGATCGACCGCGTGTTCATCGGCTCGTGCACCAACAGCCGGATCGAGGATCTGCGGGCGGCGGCCGGGGTCGTCCGCGGCCACCAGGTCGCGTCGCGCGTCAGGGCGATGGTCGTCCCCGGGAGCGGCCGTGTGAAGCGCCAGGCCGAGGCGGAGGGGCTCGATCGGGTGTTCACCGCCGCCGGTTTCGAGTGGCGCGAGGCGGGCTGCAGCATGTGTCTGGGGATGAACCCCGACACGCTCGCGCCCGGCGAGCGCTGCGCCTCGACGAGCAACCGCAACTTCGAGGGGCGCCAGGGGAAGGGGGGTCGCACCCATCTGGTCTCACCGGCGATGGCCGCGGCCGCCGCCGTGGCGGGGCACTTCACCGACATCCGCCAGTGGCGCTATCACTGATCGGTGACTGGCCTCCCGCCTCCATCCACGTCTCCACGCCCCATCGATCCCCACCGCCCCCGACGGAGTTTTCCCCCGTGCAGCCGTTCACGACCCTCACCGGGAACGTCGCCCCGCTCGACCGTGCCAACGTCGACACCGACCAGATCATCCCCAAGCAGTTCCTCAAACGGATCGAGCGGACCGGGTTCGGGCAATTCCTCTTCTTCGACTGGCGGTTCCTCCCGGACGGATCGCCAAACCCGGCCTTCGAACTCAACCAGCCGATCCGCCAGGGGGCGAGCATCCTCCTGGCCCGCCGCAACTTCGGCTGTGGCTCCAGCCGCGAACACGCCCCGTGGGCCCTCGCCGACTACGGTTTCCGCTCGGTGATCGCCCCGACCTTCGCCGACATCTTCTTCAACAATTGCTTCCAGAACGGCATGGTCCCGGTGAAACTCGACGAGGCCGACGTCGACGATCTCTTCCGCCGCGCTGCCGCCGCGGAGGCCGGGGGTCAGGCCTACCGGCTGACGGTCGACCTGCAAAACTGCCTGGTCCACGACGACGGCGGGTTCTCGCGGACGTTTCCAGTCGATCCCTTCCGCCGGCACTGCCTCCTCGCGGGGCTCGACAACATCGGCCTCTCCCTCGAGCACGTCGATCAGATCACCGCCTGGGAGAACGCCTCCGGTCTGCCCCCGCTCCAGGGCGGCGCGACATGACCGGAGAGGGGCAGCGCGGATCCCCATCGGGATCGCCACAGCGTCCGGGAAACGCCCCGTTTCAATCCCCGCAGGCGAGGCGCGTGGGGAAACCATACACAACGCCGGGAGTTGCCATGGATCGGCTCATGACCAACACGATCGCGGCCCTCCTCTTGGCCGCGTGGCTGGGGAGCGCCAAGGGTGCCTGGGGGCAAGCGAGCGCGACCGCGCGACCGGTCGCTGCCGAGAACGGTGGGATGGAAGGGGCGATCGTCGTCGACGATCTCGCCGGGCCCGTCGGCCTCGCGGCCTCCCCCACCGGTCAGACGCTCTTCGTGCTGCGGCTCCGGGACCGCGACGTCCTCGGCGTCGATCTCCAAGATCCGACCAAACGGTGGACCGCCGTCCCAGCCACGCCGGAGGTCGAGCCGCGAGCCTTGGGGATCATCGATTCGAGCACGCTCGCCCTCCTCGTCCGCGAGGAAGAGACTTGGTCGATCCGGGTCCACCGCCTCCCCGCACCGGGAAGCCCCGCAGCGGCGGATCCGGTCCAGACGGTCAAACTCGGCGCGGCGACCGGAGCCAGCGAGAGTTCCCCGGCGATCCTCGTCAGTCCGTCCCGCGACTGGCTCGCCATCACCGGCCTGCCTGGAGCAATGCCCAAGATCGCCCGCCTGACCATCACCGGAGCGAGGCTGGGATCCCCGTCAGAGCGCCGCTGCCCCGCGCTGGCCGACCGGCCGTCGGCGGTGACCGTCGGCAGCGGGGGTGAGTGGGGGCTGTTCTTGCCTCCGCCCACCGATGCGGCCGGCCGGGGCACCCTCCTCGCTTGGGTCTCCCCGAGCGGAGCGCAGCGGTTGCTCCAACTCGACTCCGGCCTGGAGCATGTCACGGCCGCGGCGTGCTGCCGTGAGACCGGCCTGCTGTGGGCTTTGGGCGAGGGGGCCTCCGGCGGAGGGGCCGAGGGGCTGTGGCGGGTCGACGCCGCCTACGTCGAGGGGCGGCAGGTGGCCCGAGCGGTCGGCATCGCCGCGCTCCCCGCTCCGACCGGCCTCGTCTGTCTCCCCAACGGGGAAGTCGCCGTATCCCACGGTACGGAAGCGTCACGGATCATCCGTTTCTCGCCGCGAGTCGGCGGTCCCAAGGAACCAACCCGATGACCACCCCCACCCCCCGACGACAGAAGATCGAGGCGCTGCTGGCGGACGACCCGGACGACGTCTTCCTCCGTTACAGCCTGGCCTTGGAGCTCGAAAACGAAGGGGAGTGGGAAGCGGGCCTCGATATCCTCGAAACGCTTGCTCGCGGCACGCCCCCCTACGTGCCGGCATTCCAAATGGCGGCCCAGCACCTCGTCAAGCACGAGCGCCCCGACGAGGCCCGCGCCTGCCTCCGCGAGGGGATCGAGGCAGCGCGGGGCCAGGGGCTTTCGCATGCGGCCGCCGAGATGGCGGAGATGCTGATGGGCCTGGGGGCCAGCGGCGAGGGATGACCGCCGTCCACTCCCCGCCACGAGCCAGAAGCCGGTGAACGAGCTCCGAGCCCGTGAACAAGGCGGGCGCTGCGGGGCTCAACCGGCCACGGTCTCGCAAGGGGGTTCGGCAGCCTCGGCGCCCCGCGTGATGACGAAGCCCATCTCCTCGATGATCCGGTAATCGGCTTCGGGGAGCTGCCCCTTCGTCGTCAGATAGTCCCCCACGAACATCGAATTGGCGGCGTAGAGGCCCAGCGGCTGGAGCGACCCGAGATGGATCTCCCGCCCACCAGCGATGCGGATCTCTGCCGACGGATTGACCAGACGCATCATCGCCAGCCCGCGGAGGCAGTCGCGGGGCGTCAGCCGCGCGGTCCCCTCCAGCGGCGTGCCGTCGATCGCGTTGAGGAAGTTGAGCGGAATCGATTCGACGCGCAGCGACCGCAGTTCCATCGCCATATCGACCAGATCGGCCCGCGTCTCCCCCATCCCCATGATCCCGCCGCTGCACAGCTCGAGTCCGGCGGAGCGGCAGGCGGCGAGCGTCGCGACCCGGTCGGCATGCGTGTGGGTCGTGCACACCTCGGGGTAGAAGCGTTCGCTCGTATTCAGATTGTGATTCACCTTGTCGACCCCCGCGGCGGCGAGAGCCCTGGCCTGCTCGGGGCTCAGCAGGCCGAGGCAGGCACAGATGTTGAGGTCGTAGCGGGCCTTGATCTCCGGGACGATGCGGCAGACCGCGTCGATCTCCCCCTGCGTGGGACCGCGCGCCGAGATCACGATGCAGAATGTCTTCGACTGCCGCTCGGCGGCGAGCCGGGCCCCCTCGAGGAGCTTCGGCGCGGAGAGGAGGTTGTAGCGGGGGATCTCCGCGTCGGAGACCTTTGACTGGGAACAGTAGCCGCAGTCCTCCGGGCAGAGGCCGCTCTTGGCATTCATGAGGAAGAACAGCTGCACCGTGTTGCCGAAGTGATGGTGGCGGACGCGCCATGCGGCTGAAAGCACGTCGAGGATCTCGACGTCGGCCGAGTCGAGTACGGCGAGCGCTTCAGCGGGGTTGATCTCCCTCCCGGCGAGAATCCGATCGGCAAGCGCCCCCCAGGTTCCGGCGGGGCGCGTCGCTCCGGTGTCCGCCCGATGGGAGGAGGAGGGGGAGTCGACCGACGGGGTGACTGGCATGGAAACGGTCTCTGGGGGGCGCGGGGAGGGGGTGTCGCTTCCGGACGGATCCTCCGCCATGACGGGGAATGTATGCGAAGCGGCCCCGCGCCGCCAAACGCCCCGGCTGCTCTCCCCCTTGTTCCCTCCAATCTCTCCAGGCCGCCCCCGCGGCGACGGGATTGGCGGGGGCAGGGGGGAATGTGACGGCAGCACCCCGGTTTGAGGAAATCTTTCGCCCCGTCACATCCGATACCTCCCGGACGACTGTCAACCGCAGCGCATCCAGAGGAAGCGTCAAACATGGTCCGGACACGAATCCCCGAAGCATCACTCGTCGGGCTGCTCGCCGCGCTTGCCACGTTCTGTGCCCTCGAGGCCCGCGGGGGACAGCCCTATTCGATCGTCGGCCAATCGGGGTCCGCCACGGCGGCGACCGGTCGCCGGCCACTCGCCGAACGGATCAAGGCTGCCAATCGTCCGATCCGCATCGCCTCGGAGGAGGAGCTCGCCCCCGACGAGGGATTGATCCCGGCGCTCCAGGATCCGGCGGTGGAGGTTCGGGAGTGGACTCCCGACCCCGTCGTGGTGGAGTTTCCGGCCGGTGGGCCCACCGCCATCGCCGTCGATGAGCTGGCGGAAACGGACGAACCGGGAGTGATGCCGCCACCGGAATCGACCGCCGTCGCCGCCCACCCGACGACCGCCGAGGACGCCGGGCTCGTCGGCGAGGTTTCGACGATCGACGCCGAGGAGTCTGCGGACGCGGCCACTGCGGAAAAGACCGCACAGGAATCGCTCCCGTCCGCGGAGGCCTCCGTCACCCCGCCCGGCCCGCTCCCGCAGGTTTCGGGGCAGGCCGAGCGTGTGGCTCCCCCGCGGCGCTCCGCGGCTCGGGTGACGCCGCAGCGGCGCGAAGCGCTCCTCGATCGGCTGCGGACGGCACTCGCCGAGGTGCCTCGTCCTCTCGGCCTCATTCCGGCCCCTCCTCGATCGAAGGCCTCGGCGCGTCAACATTCTCCCGCGCCTCGTTCCGCGGTGGTCCGCCATGCCGTCCCCGCGACGAGCTTGCCGGAACCGCTCACCGCCCAGCCGGCCACCAGCCCGACGGAGGCTTCGCTCGAAGGAGACGCATTGGCCGATGAGGCCGGCGTCGATGCCACGACGACCGAACCGAGCTTGGCCGCCGTCGGCGCGACGGCGCCGGAGGACGGAGCCACGCCAGCCGCTGACGACACCGGGAACGATCCGGTCGCTGCGGTCGCCGCAGGCACCGACGGGTTGCCACCGTCGACGGAACCGACGGCGGAGGAGATCGCCAGCGTCGGGATGATCGACGAACCGGTCACCACACCCGCCAGCCAAGCCGTTGCCGAGGCCGGCGTTGCCGGCGCGGCAGCCGCGCCCCAAACCACCCCCACCGAAGCCGTGGCCGAGGCACCGGCCGCCTGCCCGGCCGTCCCCGGGCAGCCGCACCGACAGGTCCATCCCCAGCGTCTCCGGGCGCCGAGCGCCCCCCAGCCGGTGATGACGCCGCTGGATCGCCTCCAGGCCCGGCTCGAGAACATGCCCCGGGCGCTCGGCCTGGTGCCGGCCCCGCGCCCCTCGATGCACGCCAACCGGACCCCGCTTCGCCGCGCTCCCCCGGCTGCGCCCACCCTGGCGAACGAAGGCCTTCCGGCTGCGGCCCCCGCCCCGGCCGCCGTCGATGCCGTGGCCGTCGCCGACACGACCGATCCGAACGCCACGCCCTCGACAGTCGGCGGGGAGGCCGACGTCGCGCACGAGGCAAGCGGCGACGCCGAGCTGGCCCTGATCGTCACCGCGGCCCCCTCCGAAGAAGCGCTCCCGACTACCGAAGACGATCGCGATTCGCTCGCCGACAGCGGTGACGACGGGGGGGCGACAACCTCACCGACCACAGCCGAAAGCGACGGGGCAGGGGATGTCGACGTCGAATCGGAGCTCTCCGCCGATGTGCCGTCGCTGGTGGCGACCACCGCCGAGGAGACCGCCATGCCGAAGCCGGCATTGGTGGCGGAGCCGACGCCGGTTGGGGTAGCCGCACCAGCCCTGCCGCGCCAGCCGGCCCGCCGTCCCGCGCCGCCGATCGTCCGTCGCCCGATCCGCGACGCGCTGGAAAAGGCGCTGGCAAACATGCCACGCCCGCTGGGACTCCTCCCCCAGCCCGAGCCGGTCGCCCCCCGTCGTTCCGTCACGGCACCCTCCAACGGCACCGCCACCCCCCGGGCCCTGGCGACCAAGTCGATCGGCACGCGACCACTCGACGCCGAGCGGGGGACCGAGCCGGATGTCTCCAGGGCGATCGTCACCACGCCCCCGACCGACACCAGTGCCGATGCCGACGACACGACGTTGACCTCCGGCAACGACACGGCGGACCTGGAGCCGCTCTCCACCCCGACCAACCCGCTCGTTGCCGACGGCGTCCAGGAAACCGACAAGGCACCGGCGACGCTCGCCAATTTGCCCGACGAGGGAGACGCCACCGAGGCGCTGGCAACCGGCATCGAGGTCACGATCGCGGGGCCGGAAGGTTCCACCCCGCTCGGCGAACGGGTGACGATCCACCTCACCGTCAAGAACAGCGGCAGCACCGCGGCCACCGACGTGACACCGATCGTGCACTTCGGCGTCGGGCTCGAACCGCTCGGCATCCGGGGGCGCTTCGGCAGCTTCACCACCGATGGCTCGGTGATGTTCGAACGCCTCGCCAAACTTCTACCGGGCGAGAGTGTCGAGGTCGAGATCGTGGCCGTCTGCACCGTGGCCGGAACGATCCCCTACCAGGGCGCCGCCTGGTGCGGCGACGGCGAGGAACGCAACATCGTGCCGGCCGATGCCTCCGTCACGGTGGTCCGGGCGACCGTGGCCGCCGACCCCACGCTGCTGCGGCGTCGTTGATCGGCCGTGGGCGCTGCCGCCGCTGAGGTCACGGGAGCCCCGGTGGTCAATCGACGAGCCCGAGGGGGAACGGAGAGAGGATCTCGAGGCCGGTCGGGGTGACAAGGTAGTCGTTCTCGATCCGGATGCCGACGCCGAGATCGTGGCCGTAGAGCGCCGGCTCGACCGCGATCACATCCCCCTCCTCGAGCGTGTCGTCCCACGAGGGATTCAGATGGGGCGTCTCGTGGACAAACAGCCCGATGCCGTGGCCGAGGTGACTGTTCCACGATCCGAGTGACGGCACGCCGTTGAGCCAGGTGTGGACCTCGGCGTAGATGTCGCGGCAGCGGACACCCGGCCGCCCCATCCGCTCGACGATCTGAAATGCCCCGCAGACCCGCTCGCACGCCGCCGCCTGGGCGTCGGTCGGTCGACGATCGACCGACAACGTCCGGGCGTTGTCGGAGAAGTAGCCGCGGTAGGCCGGGCCGAGATCGAGGATGTAGAGCTCGCCGGCCCGGGCGCCGCGCGCCCGTGGAGCGCCTCCGCGCACGCCCGAGGCGTAGTCGTTCCCCGTCTCGGTGAGCATCTCACCGCACGCCTCGACCGCTGCCCCCTGGAGGGCCGAGAAGACGGCCAATTCGCTCACGCCCGGCTCGATCATCGCGCGGGCCGTGCGGTACATCGCCCCGGTGGCATCGGTGGCGCGCCGCAGGAGCCCGAGCTCGTCGGCATCCTTGCGACGGCGGAGATCCCAGAGCAGGGGATCGACATCGACGATCTCGGCGCCAGGGAAGAGGCGGGTGACGTGGGGACAACAGTCGGAGTATTCAACGGCGACGCGCCGCGGCGCCGTCCGGCCAGAGAGCCAATCGGCGAGCACCGCCGCCGAGGCCTGGCGCTGGTCGAGCCGGAGTGTCGAGCGCCGCTTGCTCTCGTAGGTGCGGACATCGTCGGCCGCGGCGGCATCGACGACCTTGTCGGGGCAGACGAGGAGCAGTTCTCCGGCGGTATCGATCGCCGCCAGCGGGGCCCGTCCCCAACGGTAGTCCCAACGGTGTCCGGTGAGGTACTGGACATGCTCCGGTGAGGTGAGCACGACGAGATCGGGCGCGGCGGGGGCGAGGCGTTCACGGAGGCGCCGCTGCCTCACCCGGCAGCTGTCGAGGTCGAGGAGGGGGATGCCATTCATGGGAAACCTCGGGTGGGAACGGGGTGCGGGGAGAGTGGAGCACCGGCGCCGACCACGCGGTCGCCGCATCCTCGCTCACGTCAGACGGGAGAGGAGGGTGGGATCGAAGGGAGGGAAGTGGGGATCGAGCCTCTCGAGGGTCTCGCGCAGGACGCGGGCCACCACGAGATTGCGGTACCACTTCCGGTTCGCTGGCACGATGTGCCAGGGCGCTTCGGGGGTGTTGCACCTCCCGATCGCCTCCTCGTAAGCCGCGGTGAAATCGTCCCACAGGAGACGGTCATCGAGGTCTGCAGGTCCCAGCTTCCACTGTTTCTTCGGATCCTTGAGACGGTCCTCGAGCCGCTGGCGCTGTTCCTCGCGACTGATGTGGAGGAAACACTTCACGAACTCGATTCTCCCCTCGCGAAGGAGCTTCTCGAAGGCATTGATCTGGGCGAACCGTTCCTTCCACACCTCCTTCGCCACCAGTTTCCGTACGCGGACAACGACCACATCCTCGTAGTGGGAGCGGTTGAAGATCCCGATGCGACCGTGGGGTGGCACCTTGGCATGGACGCGCCACAGAAAATCGTGGGAAAGCTCGAGCGAGCTCGGGGCCTTGAAGCTCTCCACCCCGAGGCACTGCGGGCTGATGCCGCCGGCAAGCATCCGGATCGTGCCGTCCTTCCCGGAGGTGTCGATCCCCTGGAGGACAACGACGACAGCCCGCTTCGATTCGGCGAACAGCCGGTAGGCGAGCTCGTCGAGCTTCTCGCAGTGCCGCCGAGTCTCGGCTTCGGCTTGTTCCTTCTCGAACCCCTCGTGGTAACCGGGGTCGAAGTCTTCGAGCCGGCATTTCTCGCCGGGCGCGATCTGGAGGGGCTGTGGCATGGAGGGGGTGCCGGGGGCCGAAGTCACCCGGGCAGCGTGGCCCGGGTGGCGACCGCATCACGGCAGGCACGCCTGCGATCGCGGCGGAGAGTCTACCCTTCCCCCGACGCAGCCTTCCATGGCCCCGCCTCCTGCCGGCGGGGGTCAGCCACGCGGGCCGGAGAAGAACATCGCCCGTGACGAAACGGCCCGTTGCCGCCGTCGGAGGCGCGGGGCGGCGATCATCCCGCCCCCGAGCGAGCCCGGTTCCTCCGCCCTGTCAAGGGCGTCAATGACCCCGATCGCCTCCATCTCCTCCCAACCGAGCCGTTCTGCCTCGGGGACGGCGAGCACGTCGGCGATCGGGCAGACGCCGGTGGCGCGGATGGTGCACGGGTCGTCGCCCACCATGACGACGAAGGTCGAACCGAGGAAGTTCGAGCTCTGGAGAGCGCCGCGACGGCTGGTGACGTTCGGCTGGATGGCTGGCATGGGGAGGGCTCCCGTGGGAGAAGGGATGCTTCACCGGCACACGGCCGGCGTGAGGAAGGAAATCTGCAAATGGCGCGCCGTTGGTGGCCGGGTCTCCAAACTCCGGTGCGAGCCGCAACAGTCGTCCCAGACTTCCCATCCCCGTTGCCGCCGCCCACCGTCCGCTGCAATTTTTGCAACGGACAGGCGAACTGCGGCCCCCTGGAAAGCTGGATGACCTGCAATTTCTTCCATCGTCGCGCCGGGTCGGAGGGCTTGAGGGTGGGCAGGGGCGGGGCGCCGGTGCGGCTCCGGCAGATTTTGACGGATACCGGCTCCGGGCTCCCCGGAGGCACTCACGCGTCCGGCACTGCGTGGTCGAACCGGGGGAAGCCGTCGTCGGGGCCATCGTCACCGAACCCCCCGGCGTGACCCTCTCCCGCCACCGCCGGCCGCGACCGCATCCGGTCGCGGAGGGACGCAGCGAGCTCGTAATCCTCCGCCCGAACCGCCGCAGCGAGCTGCTCCTCGAGCGTCTGCCCCACCTCGTACTTCGTCCTCACGCTCTCGCGCATCTGCTCGAGGCGACGGACAAGCTCGTCGTCGGAGAACTGCTCGGCCGCATCGTAGCGGGCGAACAGGGCGCGGAACTCGTCGAGGCCGACGTTGATCTCCCGGATCGCCGACGCGGCCCCCTTCTCCTCGAGGGTCGCCAGCGCCGTGGCTTGAACGCGGTGGAAGAGGACGAACGGTCGGTACTGCTCGTGGGAGAGCGTCCATTCCTCGTCGGGTGAGTGCTCGCGGACGAAGTCCATGAACGCCAGGCTGTGATCGGCATCCCGGGCGGCGCGACGGTATTCGCGGAGCGACAACCAGCAGATCCGGCGGTGGTAATACTGAACGAACTCCCGATCGGCCTCGGCGCACTGCCCCTTCGTGAGCCGAAACCGCTCGCCGGTGCGAACAGCCTCTCCCACGAGATAGTCGAAATAGGTTTCGGCGCCGTGGGGGAGGAAGCCGTCGGGCCGCAGATCGGTCTCCATCTGGAGGAGCCCCATGTCGACACGCATCTGGATGACGTCACGGCCATTGCGGGCTTTGACGAGCCGGGCACTGACCTCTCCGGGATGAAACTCCCAGCCTTTGAGGAGCGAATCGATGTCGCGGGCACCAGCCATGGAGGTTCACCTCGGATTCGGTTGACGCCCTCTCCGGACCGCCGTCGTGGCGCTGCGGCGGGCATTTCCGGCGAGACGATTATAGCATCGCCGCCGGTCGGCCCCGCCGGGAGGCCCGCTCACTCGGCCGGTCGACGGCGGAGCGACTTCTTCTCGCCGCGGTGACGTTTACCCTCCAGTCTCCGGGCCACGGCCGACTTCGGCACCTTCGTGCGCCGCCGGACGACGGGAGGACGCAGCGCCCGCTCGACGAGGGCGGACAGTTTCGCGAGGCAGTCGGCGATGTTCTGCGGCTGGTCGCGGAAGCGCTGGCCGGTGATCACCAGATGCCCCTCGTGGGTCAGTCGCGAGGCGACCAGCGCCATCAACCGCCGACGGACCGGATCGGGCAGCGCAGGGGAGCTGCGCACGTCGTAGCGGAGCACTGCCTTGCTGCTGGTCCGGTTGACGTTTTGGCCGCCGGGCCCGCCACTCCGCACGAAGTGCCAGGACAATTCATGCGCAGGGATGACCACCGCGCCGTCGCCGACCCTGATTTCCTTGTCGCGTGCCATCTGCGGTAGCCTTGTTCCTGGAATCGATTGGTGTACGCGATTCTTCCCGGACCGGAAAGTACCAGGCCGGCGCGTCGCCGAGGTTCATCCCCCCACCGCCGACACGTCCATGGTCCACCCCACGGCCCTCCGCCTCCTCCTCGCCGTCACCCTCGTCACGGCATCGTCCCCGCTTCCCGCGGCCGATCCCCCTCCGGCTGCCGATCTGTCGACCCGGGCCGGGGAGGACTGGGGTGCATTCCTCGGGCCCACGGGGACAGGGGTGAGCGGCCTCGTCGGGATCGCGTCCCCGTGGGGGGCCGCCGGCCCACGGGTCGTGTGGCATGCGGCGATGGGCGAAGGGTATTGCGCTCCGGCTGTCGCCGGAGGGCGGGCGTTCCTGTTTGATCGCATCGAAAACCGCCTCCGGCTGCGAGCGGTCGAGGCCGAGACGGGGCGCCCCCTATGGGAGGTCGGGCGTGACGTCGTCTACACCGATTCCTTCGGTTACGACGGTGGCCCCCGCGCCCAACCGGTGGTGGCGGGCGACCGTCTCCTCACCTCCGGCCCGGACGGAAGGCTCGAGTGCCGTGCCGTCGTCGATGGCAGCCTTCTCTGGGAGGTCGACACGTCCGCCACCTACCGCGTCATCCAAAATTTCTTCGGTGTCGGCACCGCCCCGCTCGTCGTCGGCCCGCTGCGCGTTCACGCGGAGGAGCGGACGCTCGTCGTCGTGCAGGTGGGGGGGAGCCGGGAGGTGGCGAACCCGGCAGCCCCCGAACGCCTCGATCTGGTGAAGGGGTTCGACAGCGGCCTCGTGGCCTTCGATCTCGCCACCGGTGCGGAGGTGTGGCGCGCCACGAACCAACTCGCCAGCTACAGCGTGCCGGTTCTCGCCACGATCGGCGGTCGCCCGCTGATCCTCGCTTGGATGCGCGACGATCTCGTGGCCGTCGAGCCGGCGACCGGCAAGCTCGTCGATCGCTTCCGGTGGCGGTCGGACGAACTGTTCAGCGTCGTCGCCGCGAGCCCGGTCGTGTCGGGCGACCAGATCCTCATCTCCGAATGCTACGGCCCCGGCAGCGTTGTCCTCGCCCTGGAGCAGGATTCGTTCCGCGAGCTCCGTCGCGACCGGCCCGGAGCGCGGCCCCGCCAGGCGCTCAAAACCCACTGGAACACCCCCGTTCTCCGAGACGGTTACCTCTACGGCTCGAGCGGACGCAACGCCGGCGACGCCCAACTCGTGTGCGTCAACTGGAACACCGGCGTGGTCGGTTGGAGCGAGGGGGGGCTGGGGCGCGCGAGCACCACCCTCGTCGATGGCCACCTCCTCGTCCTCGGTGAATACGGCGACCTCGTCCTCGCCCGGGCCACGGCGGAGAAGTACGAGGAGCTCTCGCGCGTCCGTCCCGTCGACGCCGCCAGCGGTCGCGAGCTCCTCGTCGCGCCATGCTGGGCGGCACCGGTCATCGCGCGCGGCCTGCTGTTCGTCCGCGGCAACGGACGTGTGGTCTGTCTCGATCTCCTTCCGGCACGTTGAAGGACGCCCGATGAACGGTTGACCCGCCATGCCCGGGAAGGATCCCCGTGCCCTGTCAACCCCGGTTCACGCGCCCGTCCCACCCGGTCAAGACCGGCGTCAGGAAAGCATCCGGGCGGATGGAGCGTTCTCCACCGACTTCTCTTGCCTGCCTGCGAGGGAGCGTTCCATACTTCCCCTTCCCGTCCTTGATCCGTCATCGCGGCGTGACCCTTTTCCACCGGCTGGCAGGAGATCGATCCGACCTATGTCCGAGCCCATGTCCCGTGTCTCGCGCCTGCAAATGTCGATCAGCCAACTGACCACCTACCGCTGGGAGCTCCCGGTCGAGCTCGACCATCTCGCGTACCACGGCTTCGATGCCGTGGCCCTGTGGCGGACCAAGGTCTCGGATGTCGGCGTCGACCAGACGCGGAAACTCCTCGACCGGTCGGGGATCCGGGTCTCGAGCCTGCAGTGGGCCGGCGGATTCACCGGAAGCGACGGTCGCACGTTCCGCGAGAGCGTCGATGACGCCGCCGAGGCGATCGAGACGGCGGAACGGGTCGGGGCCGACGTGCTCGTCGTCCACACCGGGTGCCGCGCCGGCCACACCCTCGGGCATGCCCGTCGTCTGCTCCGCGAATCGCTCGAGATCCTCGCTCCCCTGGCTGCCGGCCGTGGCGTGACCCTCGCCCTCGAGCCGCACCATCCCGCTGCCGCAGTCGGCTGTGGATTCATGCCACGACTCGCCCAGGCCCTGGAGTGGGTCGACCGCTTCGATCACCCCGCGGTGCGGCTGTCGCTCGACCTCTGGCAGTTCGGCCATGAGGCGACGCTCAGCGAACTCCTCCCCGACGTCGTCAAACACCTCGCCCTCGTGAAGCTCGCCGACCGGATCGGTCCCCCTTCGTCCGATCGCGAACGTCTTCCCCCCGGAAAGGGCCATCTCCCTCTCGATGGAATCGTGGCCGACCTCCATGCGGCCGGATATCGGGGAGACCTCGAGTTCGAGATCGTCGGCGAGGCGGTCGAGGCGGTCGGCTACGACCCCGTCCTGCGGCATCTCCGCCGGGTGACGGATGGATGGTCCGGGCCGCTCCGCCGGTCAGTTCCGCGCGAGATCGTCCACGTCGCCAGCCCCGTCCAGCGCTGACCCGCCGGGCGTCACCGGCGCCGATCACAGCGGCCCGGTCGCCGGCGCTGCAGCCCTCACTTCTCCCCCGGCATCCGCAGATCCCAGGCCTCGACCCATTCCACCTCTCCGGGCTCCATGGAGAGCTCCTCCCGGAGCCGCCGATCGAAGTCCTCCATGTGGGCGGCGCCATAGAAGATGGCGATCCGCTCCTTCCCCGCGGCGATCTGTTCCGAGAGCACCTCGAGGGCGGCACCGTTGCGATCGGTGATCAGAGTCGATCCCTCCTCCCCGCCGAAGGCCGCCGTCAGCACCTCCATGTCGGTGAACTGCTCCGCCATGATCCGGCGCAGACGCACCTCGCGGTCCTTCCCGAAGAACATCCCCCAAAGATCGCCGATCCCCACCTCGGGGCCGGTCGACTTCCCGCGCTCGGCCCGTTCGGCCCCCTCGCGCATCAGACGCGTGAACATCGTCCACCACGATTCGCCCCGCCTCTGCATCGCGGCGTCAAATTCCTTGGGCGACATGTCGGCATGGATGAAGTTCGCCGCAGAATAGTCGATCTCGTCGAGCTGGAACGCGAGGCCGAGCATCTTCGTCAGGCCCTGCTGGGCATTGCCAATCGCGCCTGATGGCTTCCGCCCCGGTTGCGGTACACGGGCGTGGTCGGGGGCGACGAGCTCATAGAGGACTGCGTCGTAATCCTCGAAGAGGCGGTCGAGGGTGTCGTAATAGCCCTTTCCACCGAGATGGACGGCGCCGACGAGATCGACCTCGACGGGAGTCCGGCGCCCCGCCGCCCGGGCCGAGACTTCAGTCTCCCGGTAGTGGACAATCGAAGTGTCGAGCGAAACGGGCCTCCCCTTGGCGTCGCGGGAGAGACGGAGGAACTCGACCGCATCGGCCCTCGGGTCGTCCCGTTCGGCCATGGCATTCCCCCGCGCCGGCTCCGCGGCAGCCGAGAGGATGCCCCACCCTCCCCAAACCACCGCGACGACGAGCCAGCCGCATCGGCCGGCGGGGCAGGGCCAAAAAATCTTGGCCCGCGGGGAACGGCCCCCGTGGTGAGAGACCTCATGGCAGGTCCGCATCGCTCTTCTCCCTGAAAATGTCGGGAATCCGCGGAAAACGGCCGCAGTCCGGGGCCGCGCAGGGCGGTGCCTTGAGAATACCCGAGGTTGCCCCGGCTGCCAGCCTTTCTTCCTCCGGGATCGCTTCTTCCCCCCGATCCGTCAGGGTCTGCCAAGTTTCGTCAACTCGGATCCCCGGCACGACCGATACCAAAGGAGCAATCCGCAATTGCGGAACAACGGCTCCTGCTCCCCAGGACACATAGCGATGGCTACACACCCCCGTGTCAAGCGTGTTTCCGGACTCGTCTCCAAGCTGGCGACCATCCTCGCCTTGGCGGCGCCGCTGGCCCCGGTCCCACAGGCCCGTGGCGGAGACTGGATGCCGCTCCTGCCGGACCAGGACTTCTACGACTTCCAGCTCTTCGCCCCACCCGATCTCCAGGAATACGAGATGTTCCCGGAGCCGAGCGAGGGGCTGTTCTTCAACTACGACCGCCTCGCCTACGGCGTGACCGTGCCACGGGTGACCGGGGTGGGCACGACACAGACCGGCGGGTATCTCATCCCCACCCAGCCGATCTCCCCGCAAACGCTCGTCCAGCTCAACAACGGCAACATCCAGGCCGGAGCCCAGGCAGGCGGTGGTACGGGGCAAGGGCAGGGGGGCTCCATCATCGGTGGGATCTACCTGTTTGGTGGCGATCCGTTGCAGCTCGACCTCAACACGAGCTGGATGCGGACGAAGATCGCCTGGGGCAACCGCTTCGAAGGCGGCTGGATCTACGACAACCGTGGCGTCCTCCTCACCTATACCGATCTGGGAAGCCAGTCGCAGAGCTTCCAGACCAACAGCGAGTTCGCGGCCTCCTCACCGACGCAAACGTTCACGCAGACAACCGCTTCGGGGACCGGCACGACCGGCGGCATCGGTCAGGCGATCGTGACGACGACGATCACTTCGACAAGCCCGCCCCCCGACCACCTCATCTCCCAGAAGCTGACCCAGAACAACTCCACCGAGATCCAGAGCGGCGGCGTGGCGATGATGGTCCGCCGCGAGCTCGGCCGGCGGGGGAGCGGCTCGACCGCGACCTTCACCTTCGGCCCGCGGTACGTCCAGGTGGCCGACCGCTTCAAGATCGGCTACGAGAGCAATCAGTACGCCTTCAACAACGCCGGTAGCGGTGGTGGTGGTGGTGGGAATACCGGCGGCGGCAACACCGGCGGCGGCAACACCGGCGGTGGCAACACCGGCGGTGGCAACACCGGCGGTGGCAACACCGGCGGTGGCAACACGGGCGGTGGCAACACCAACCAGGGCGGCGGCAACACCCAAGGGGGTGGCGGCCTCGGCGGTGGCGGCCAGTTCGGTGGCACCAACGGCAACCAGAGCATCATCTATGACTCGGGCCCGGCCGGCGACGTCCTCGGGATCACCGGTATCGACACCCTAACCGGACAAGGCCGTGGCACCCCGCTCCAAACCGGGATGTGGAACACGAACACCTACAACAATATGGTGGGCCCGGAGTTCGGAATGCTGTTCGAGCAGGATTGGGGCCGGTGGAACTTCACCAGCCAGTTCAAGTTCACCGCGGGCTTCAACTGGCAAAACAACCTCTATCAGGGCTCGAACTTCCCCGAGGGGATCGGGGCCGACTACCTCCGGGCGACGTTCACCCCGTCGACGACCTACACCTCCGGCGGCACCGCCGGCGGCGCCGACGGCGCCGTCCAGACCATCGCGGGCCCGCCACTGTTCTTGCAGGTCTTCGGGATCGGTCAGAGCAATGCCACGAATGCTGCCAGCCACCAGTTCGTCTTCTCGCCGATCGGGGAATGGCGGTTCGGGACGCAGTACAAGGTCAGCCAGGCGATCAACCTCCGTGCCGGCTACACCGGCATGTGGCTGGGGAGCATCGCCCGGGCCTCGTCCAACACCGGCTACGTCAGCACGCGGCGGCCGGTGCAGTACGCCGAGCCGATGGATAAGAGCCAGCCGGCGAGCCTCCAGAATCCGTGGGTCGTCAAGACCTCGACCCCGACCGGGGCCGACGGGACGCAGGTCAGCCCGACCTACAACCGGATCGGACCGGTCGTCGGCGGTCAAGAGTACGTGTTCGTCAACGGCGTCGACTTCGGCGTCGAGGTGAAGTACTGATCGGGCCGGTGGGGGCGGAAGCCCCTGCCACGCACGCAGCACGGTGGTCGTCGCCGTTGGCATTCGCTGGGGAGCGATGCCAACGGCGATCCCGTTTGACGGGAGAGCGGCGCCGCCCCGACCGCGGGCCCGATGGGCATGGCCCCGCGGAAGCCCCGCCCCGCCAGAGGACGATCAGCGCCCCTCGAAGTCGACGCCGATCCAGCCGGCCGTCGCCCCGCGTGATCGCGAGAGCGTCTCGAGACGGTCGGCGAGCGGTTGCCAGAGCCGTTCGCGGGCCGCGGAAACGATGCCGGCGGGCAACTCGACCGGCAGGCCGGCGGCATCGACCTGGACGAACCCCATCAGCGCGTCCATCCAGGGAATCTCCTGCCCCTCCAGCGGCATGCCGACGATGCCGACGACGAGGTAACACTGCCGAACCTGCAGCACCGCCCCGCGGAGCTCCACGAGCGTCCCGACCGGGACGCTCCGCCGACACTCGAGCGCGACGACGCGGCGGAGCATGAGGTTGGCCGTCGGCCCCACTCCCCGGGTGCCGGCGGCATACGCGGCCTCGAGGGCGATTCGGAGCAGGCTCCCGGCGTAGAGCGTGCCGTGGTGATTGGCGTCGGCCGGGAGGACGAGGCGGTGGCTGACGGTTTCCGGGAAGCCCTGCATGGCGGCCGTTATAGCAGGGAGAGGCCGGGCTGCGGAGCCGGCTGGGCCCCCGTGCCCGACCGGCTCACCACCCCGACACCGCCGCTCCCCGCGGAATGACCTGTCGGGAAAACGACGGATCGATCTTCGCCAGCTCCTCCCGCATCACCGTGATCGTCCGCCGGATCTGATCGGGGGTGTGCTTCGAGGTGATGAAGAACCGGAGCCGGGCGGCCCGTTCCTCGACGGCCGGATAGAGGATCGGCTGGACACTGATCCCGCGAGCGAAGAGGGCCCGCGACAGCTTGAGGCTGTTGATCGAGTTGCCGAGGATCACCGGGATGATCGCTGTCCCGCCGGCCGAACCGGTGTCGAAGCCGGATTCCTTGGCGAGCTGGAGAAAGAGCCGGGAGTTGGCAAGGAGCTTCGTCACCCGGTCTGGCTGACGCTCGAGGAGCCGCAGGGCCCCGAGGGCCGCCCCGGCCGCCGCCGGCGGGAGCCCGACGGAGTAGACGAAGCCCGGCACGGTGTACTTGAGCCAGCGGACGAGCGACTTCGTGCCGGCGATGTAGCCGCCGCAGCTCCCGAGCGCCTTGGAGAGCGTCCCCATCCACAGATCGACGTCGGCGGGGTCGACGCCGAACTGCTCGCTCATCCCCCGCCCGCGCGCGCCCATGACGCCGATCGAGTGGGCCTCGTCGACCATGAGGAGGGCCTTGTGCTTCTTCGCCATCGTCACGAACCGGGGAAGGTCGGAGAAGTCGCCGTCCATGCTGTAGACCCCCTCGATGACCACCAGCACGCGGCGGTACTGGCCGCGCACCTGCCGGAGGAGTTGCTCGGCGGCGTCGACGTCGTTGTGGGGGAAGGGGCGGCGACGGGCGCCGGAGAGGACCGCCCCCTGGAGGAGGCTGTTGTGGGCGAGAGCATCATGGAGGACGAGATCCCCGGGGCCGACGACATGGCCGATGACCGTCTCGTTGGTGGCGTGGCCGCCGACGAAGGTGATCGCGTCGTCGGTGCCGATGAACCGGGAGATCGCCTGCTCGAGCTCCTTGTGGATGACCTTCTCGCCCGACACCAGCCGGCTCGCCGACACGCTCGAGCCGTAGCGATCGAGTGCCGCCTTCGCGGCCGCCGTCACCTCCGGCTCCCCCGACATGCCGAGGTAGTTGTAGGTCGCCCAGCTGATCATCTCCCGGCCGGCGATCTGCGTCCGGTCGTTCGTCAGCCCCTCATGGACGCCGAAATAGGGATCCTCGAGCCCGGCATCCCGGACGAGCTTGAAGTTCTGCTCGAGCGCCCGGACCTCGGGGAACTCGGCGATGTCCCAGGCCTCGCGGGGGATCTCATGGGTCACCGCGGTGACCGCCGGATGCTGCGGGCCGGTTCCGGCCGACGAGGCCGCGGTGAACCTGCCGGCGGCAGGGAGATTTGCCGCGGGCATGTGGTCGAGGATCGCCTCCACCACCTCGCGGCAGGTCTCGATCTGCGGGAGCACCTGCTCGGGGAAGCGTCCCCCGTAGGTCTCCTCCAGACCGGTGACGATCTCCATCCGCTCGAGCGAGTCGAGGCCGAGCTCGACGATGTTGCTGTCGAGGGCGAGGTTGCCGGCCCGCTCCTTGGCGATGCTGCGGACCTGACCGAACACCGCCTCGACGACCGACTCGGGGAGATCGCGCTGCGGTCGACCCGAGCGGGCCGACTCCCCTACCGGTCGGTGCCGGGCGAGGCGCGGAGCCTCCGCGCCGGGCCGCATCGCCGGGGTGGCAGGGCGGGGGGCCTCGGTGACCGTCGAGCCGGCGATGCCGGGCTGGAGCCAGGCGATCTGCTGCTCCACCACCTCGAGCGTCCCGTCGAGAAACTGCCGCTTGCAAGCATGGCGCTGGATCTTGCCGCTCGACGTCTTCGGGACGCTGTTGGGGCGGACGAGCACGATCCCCTCCAGGGCAATCTCGTGCTCGATGGCGAGTTGGCGGCGGATCTTGTCGAACGACTCCGTCATCTCCTCGCTGTCGCGTTTGCCCCGCTCCAGCTCGGCGACCACGACGACGCGCTCGCGCCCCTCGACGTCGACGGAGAAGGCCGCCACCGACCCGGCGCGGATCAGCGAGCCGGCCGTCTCGACCGTCTGCTCGATGTCCTGCGGGTAATGGTTGCGGCCGCGGATGATGATCAGGTCCTTGAGCCGGCCGGTGACGAACAACTCGCCGTTGTCGAAGAACCCGAGATCCCCGGTGCGGAGGTAGGGGCCGGGGTTGGGCTGCCAGGTCTTGAGCGACTGCCGCTCCGACCCGGCATCGGGCCGGGCGAGCATGGCGCCGAACGTCGCCTGCGTCTCGTCGCTGCGGTTCCAGTACCCCTGGGCCACGCTCGGCCCGCTCACCCAGATCTCGCCGATCATCCCCGGCGGCAAGGCTTCGTTCGTGTGCGGGTCGACGATCCGGACATCCTGACCGTCGAGCTCACGCCCGCTGCCGACGAGCCGGCGGGTGCCCGGGGCGAAGCCGGAGCGGACCACCGCCGATCCGGTCTCGATCGACGTCGCGTCAAAGGTGCGGATCACGGGCGGCTCGAACTTCATCCCGCCGGTCACCATGAGCGTGCTCTCGGCGAGGCCGTAGCAGGGGAAAAAGGCCTCGCGGCGGAAGCCGCACGGCGCGAAGGCCTCCGAGAAGGCGTCGATCGTCTCGGGGCGGACCGGCTCGGCGCCATTGAAGGCCAGCGACCAACTGGAGAGATCGAGCGAGCGGCGCTGCTCTGGGGTGATCTTCCGCACACACAATTCGTAGGCGAAGTTCGGGCCGCCGCTGATCGTGGCCCGGTATTTCGAGATCGCCTCGAGCCAGCGGAGCGGCTTCTGGAGAAAAGCCACCGGTGACATCAAGACGTTGAACTTCCCCCCGTAGAGCGGCACGAGGATGCCACCGATGAGCCCCATGTCATGGAAGCTCGGCAGCCAGAAGACCCCCGACTGCGACCGGGTGATCTCGAAGGCCTGCATGATCCGCAGGGAGTTGTGGAGGAGGTTGGCGTGCGAGAGCATCACTCCCTTCGGCGTCCCCGTCGAGCCACTGGTGTACTGGAGGAACGCGAGCGTTTCCCCGTCGATGTCCGGTCGCTCCCAGCGCTCGGCCCAGTCGGACTCGAGCTCGGCATCGACCTTCCAGAGGATCTTCCCGAGGCTCGGCGCCGCCGCCCGCAGGCCGTCGAAGCGATCAAGGACGTCGCGGGTCGTGAGGGCCACCGAAGCGTCGGCGTCGCGGGCGATCGCCTCGATCCGCTCAACAGACCGGTTCTTCCGCGGCGGGTAGGCCGGCACGGCGATCGCACCGCCGTACAGGCAGCCGAGAAATGCGGCGATGAAGTCGAGCCCGGAAGGGAAGAGGAGGAGGACGCGCTTCCCGGTCATCCCCGAGGCCTGGAGCCAGGCACCGAGCGTCCGGGCCTTCCGGTCGAGCTCGGCGTAGGTGATGTTGAGCTCATCCTGCTCGCCGTCGACGAGGAACGTGAACGCCCGGTCGTGGGGGCGGTAGGCCGACCTTTGCCGCAGCAGGTCGACGATCGTTTCGGCGAACGAGGCTTCGGTGTTGGGATTGGGATTCACGTGCCGTGGGACCTCCGCCCACCTACCGTCCTTGAGGGACTCCCGGCGCGGCGCCTTGAGGGCGGCCGGCTCGGGCACCGTGCTGGGGAAACCCGGGATCCCCCCGGGACTTCCTGGGAATTCGGCAGGTTTCCCGGACCTGCAAGAGAGTCTACCCGGGTGTCCCAGACAACCGGAAGTTCCGGACCACCGGGAGCTTCCGGACGGTGTTCCGCCGGCTCCGCGACCGACAGTCCTTCGCCAGTCGTCACAAGGGAGCGTGAAGCTCTCCCTGTCCCGGGGACGACGCGGATTGTGCGGCCCCGCGGCGGCACGTTTCCGGTGACCCGGGGCACCGCAGGGGTGCCGACGACGCGCCGCGGGGCGTCAGCCGGCGCTCGACGGGCGTTCAGGAGGCCCAGGTCCGGCCACTTGCCGACTCGACGCGCGGTCCGAACTTACCGGTCAGTCCGCCAATGACGTCCCAGCGGTCGTGCCGGCGGACTTCGATGTCCCCCTGGAGGTTGACGCGCACCAAACAGGTGTCGGTCAGGCCGGCGCGCCGGAGGGCCTCCGGCGACACCTCATCCGGCTCGAGGAGGGTCATCAGCGCGCGGCCGGTCATCTCGATGTACTTCGCCAGCATGGTGACTCTCCCGGGTGCGGATGAGCTCGGACGGCTCGGCGCCGATTGGCCGATGGATGGTCCGCGTCATGCCCGTTCAACCGCCGAACCGGGCATGGAACTCGGCCTCCAAGCGGATCAGGCCGGCAGGCGGGATCTCTTCGGCGCGGGCATCGGGACCGAGGCCGAGGGTCGTGAACAGCCCTTCGACCACTTCCCGGACGCCCGATTCTCGCTTCCCGCCGGCGATCCGCACAAGGACACCGCGGAGCAGTTTCCGCCGATGGCAGAAGAGATCGCGGATGAAGCGGTGGAACCGTCCGGGATCGGGAATCATCGCTCGGCGCTGGGGATCGACGACGATCCGCACGATCGCGGAGTCGACTTTCGGCCGCGGCCAGAAGACGGTCGGCGGAAGGATGCGGACGATCTCCGCGTCGGCCTGGGCGCCGATCCAGACCGACAGCGCGTTGTAGCTGGAGTCTCCGGCATGGGCCGACATCCGCTCCGCCATCTCGCGCTGCACCGTGACGGTGGCCGACGCGAACGGGCGGGGAAGGGCGAGCAGATTCGAGATCACCGGCGTGGCGACGCAAAAGGGGAGATTGGCGACCAGCCGCAGGGCCCCCCCCGGCGCAGCCGCCAGCGCCGCATCGACCGCCGCCAGGAGCGCCGGGGCCATGGTGTGCTTGGAGGCGAGCGCGTCCCCCTCGACGAGCTCGACGTTGTCGACTTCGATGAGGCGGTCGCGGGCCAATTGGGCGAGCCGGGGATCGATCTCGGCGGTGACCACGCGCCCCGCCACCGCCGCCAGGCGTTCGGTGAGGACGCCGGTACCGCTCCCCACCTCGAGGACGACATCGGCCGGGCCGATGCCCGCCTCGCGAACGATGAGATCGACGAGATTCAGGTCGATGAGGAAGTTTTGACCGCGCGAGGCGTCGATCCCGAACCCGACCTGCTCGAAGAGCCGCTTCAGATACGCCGTCGTCTGGCGGGCCGCCCTGGGGAGTGGGGCCTCGCCTGCCGCGGCAGGCTGCCGCGACGGCGTCGGCTCGACGGCATCAGCCATGTCCCGGCCCTGGGGGCGGGGAGGCCGTCGCGCCGCTGCTCCCCTGGCGCCGGGCCGTGGCTGGCCGGGAGGGAGTCCAGCTGCCGGCCGCGGGCGTGCCGGCTGGAGGCGTGCCCGACCACCGCCGGCCCCCTGCTTCCCCCTCGGGATTCCCTTGCCGGGCCCGCCGCGAGCCCCGTCCCGTCGGCTCATGGTGCCCCTTCCAGCCAGCGGGCGACATACTTGGCCAGCAGATCGGTCTCGAGATTGACGCTCCCGCCGACGGGAAGCGCCCCGAGGGTGGTGACAGCGAGCGTGTGGGGGATGAGGGCGACGCTGAACCGGTCCGCCTCGACGTCGACGAGTGTCAGGCTGACTCCATCGATCGCCACCGAACCCTTGGAGGCCATCTGCCGCAACAGCGGCGCCGGTGCCGAGAACCAGCAGGTGATCCAGTCGCCCGATTCGTCGCGGGAGAGGAGGCGACCAAGCCCGTCGACGTGCCCGGTAACGAGGTGGCCGCCGAGCCGGTCCGAGAGGCGCAGGGAGCGCTCCAGGTTCACCCCCGCCCCCGGAGCGAGGCCCCCGAGCGTGGTCCGGGCGAGGGTCTCCGGCCCGAGTTGGAACGACAGCCGTGGCCCATCGACGGCCACCACCGACAGGCAGCAACCGCTGACGCAGACGCTCGCCCCCAGAGTTGCGCTCAGCGGTTCGAGCAGCGGGGCGTCGGCGGCCACATCCCCCGCCACGACGGTCAAGCGCACCCCGGGCGGCTCGACGCGCACGTCGTCGATCCGCCCGATCGTTTCCACGAGTCCTGTGAACATGACGGCGATGATAGCAGGCGGCTGGGCCCCCGGGCCGAATCGGGCTGGAAAGACGGGGTCCGCATCCGGCGGACACCCGCGGAGGAGCCGGCCTTGCGTGCGGGGCCGCAGCGGGCACAATTGCCAATTTCCGCCCCGACCCATTCCCTCCGTCCTGCCCCCCCCGATCAAGAAGGATTTCCATGTCAACGATTGTCGACGTCCATGCCCGCCAGATCCTCGACAGCCGCGGCAACCCCACCCTCGAGGTCGATGTCGCGCTGGCCGACGGAGCCTTCGGGCGCGCTGCCGTGCCGTCGGGGGCGAGCACCGGTGCCCACGAGGCCTGGGAGAAGCGCGACGGCGACAAGGCGGTCTATCTCGGCAGGGGCGTGCTCGAAGCGGTCGAGAACGTCAACGCGCAGATCGCTGACGAGCTGGAGGGCTGCGACGCCCTCGATCAGGCCGGGATCGACGAGCGGATGCTCGAGCTCGACGGCACGCCGAACAAGAAGAACCTCGGCGCCAACGCGATCCTCGGGGTGTCGATGGCCGTCGCCCACGCCGCCGCGGAGCACTGCGGGATCCCCCTCTACCGTTACCTCGGTGGCGCCAGCGCCCGGATCCTGCCGGCGCCGATGATGAACATCATCAACGGCGGCGCGCATGCCGACAATCCGCTCGACGTTCAGGAGTTCATGGTCATGCCCTTGGGCTTCGACACGTTCGACGACGCGCTCCGCGCCGGTGTCGAGACGTTTCACGCCCTCAAGAAAGTGCTCAAAGACAAAAAGCTTTCGACGGCGGTCGGTGACGAAGGTGGCTTCGCCCCCCACATCGGCACCTGTGCCGAGGCCCTCGAGGTGATCCTCGCGGCGATCGCGGCAGCGGGCTACGAGCCGGGCAAGGAGATCGGGATCGCCCTCGACGTCGCCGCCACCGAGCTCTTCGACTCGAAGACCGGCACCTACACGATCGAGGGGAAGACGCTCGACTCGGCCGGCATGGTCGACTTCTTCGCCAGCCTCGCCAGCCGCTATCCCATCATGTCGATCGAGGACGGCTGCTCGGAGGACGACTGGAAGGGCTGGAAGCTGATCAGCGAGAAGCTCGGATCGAAGGTGCAGCTGGTGGGCGACGATCTGTTCGTCACCAACTCCGAGCGGCTCGGCCGCGGTATCGCCGAGGGGATCGCCAACAGCATCCTCGTGAAGGTCAACCAGATCGGCACGCTCACCGAGACGATGGCCGCCGTGCAGCTGGCCCACCGCGCCGGTTACACGTCGATCGCCAGCCACCGCAGCGGCGAGACGGAGGATGCCACGATCGCCGACCTCGCCGTCGGCCTCGGCACCGGCCAGATCAAGACCGGCTCGGCATCGCGGAGCGATCGGGTGGCGAAGTACAACCAGCTGCTGCGGATCCAGGAGAGCCTCGGTGACGGCGCCGTCTACGCCGGCCCCGACGTCCGCGCCCGGTGGCCCGGGATCGCCTGATCGAAGTCCCTGAACGTCGTCGTCGAACCAGTAGATCGGCCGGGCACCGGTGGAATCCACCCCGGTGCCCGGCGACCGAGGGAGAGCGTGGCCATGCCGTCCCCCCCGTTCCGCACCACCGACTCCCCCTGGTTCTGGGGGCTGATGTTCTCGGTCATGGCGCTGGTTGGCATGGCCCTGATCGCGCCGAAGTACGACATCCGCCAGCGCCAGATCGAGGGAAGATTTCTCGGCCGGCAAAATGCGGCGATCGAGCGGTCGCGGCGCGCCGCCGGCCTCGATCCGGTCGATCTGGCGGAAACGGCCGTGGACCGTGACGTCGTCGCGCCGGGGCGAATCGTGCCGCTGTGGACACTCGCCACGCTCGCGGGGCTCGCCGCCACCGGGAGCGCCGTGATGCTCGCCCGCGAGTTCGGATGGCTTCGCCGCGTCTGACGGCTCCGTGGTACAGGCTGGAGGATCGTCATGCTGCCGCGAATCGTCTTCCACCATGTCCACAAATGTGCCGGCACGACGCTGCTGAAATTCCTCGAAGGAACGACCCCCCACGAGCGGGCTGCCCATCTCGAGACACTCGTGGCGGGGCAGGGAGGGGATCCGACCGGCATGGAGGCTCGCGCGGCGATCCTCCGCGCCGAGTTCCTCCACGATCCGTACGGGGTCCACGACTGGAAAGCGCTCTTGGGCAACACGCTCGACGTCATCTTCCTCCGGGATCCGGTCGCCAGGCTCCACTCCGAATGGCGGATGATCACCCGCTGGGACGACGCCCTCGTGGCCAGCCGTGACGAGCGCTACCGCCGGCTCCGCGCGGTGGCCCGAGAGGGCTTCGCTCCCTTCCTCGCGCTCCACGGTGCCGCGATCTTTGGCAACGCCATCGCCCACCACCTCGCCTTCGGCGAACCGGTGCTCGCCGAGCTCCACGCCGCCTGCCGTGAAGCGGCCCCCGTCCCCGGCGCGCTGGTCGAACTGTTAGAAGCACGCCTGACGGCGATCGACGTCATCGGATTCGTCGAAGAGTTCGACGAATCCCTGGCCGAGCTCGTCGCCAGGCTTGGCTGCTTTCCGCCGCGTGGCGCGCTCCAGGTGCACAACGTGCACGCCGCCCCGGTGACCTTCTCCGCCGACGAGCAACGCCGCGCCGAGTCGTGCACCGCGATCGATCGGCGGCTGGTTGCCGCCGCCCGCGCAAGCGCCCCCGCCCGGCGCCGGGGTGATCGCCAGGCGCTCGATGCGGAAGCCTGCCGGGGCTATCGGGCCCGTATCCTCGCGCCCCCGGCTGGCGTGCTCGTCGACATGGGGGAGGGATTCCTCGGCACCGGCTGGCACCCCTGCGAGATCAACGGCCGGAAGCGGGCCCGGTGGACCGGCCCCTGCCCAGTGGCGAGCCTCGACCTGCGGATCGACCGCAGCCGGGCCCTCCGCATCCGCCTGCGCGTTGGCAATCATCTCCGCTCGACGCAGGTGGACGGTCTGCGGATCGTGATCGATGGCCATCCCTGCCAAGTCGACCATTGGGTCCTCCCCCCCTTCGATCACTTCTTCGAGGCGGCGATCCCCGCAGCCCCCGGCTCGCTCCCGTGGCTCCATGTCGAGATCGACTGCGTCGACACCTTCTCCCCGACCGACGCGGCCGACACCCGCCGGCTGGGCGTGGAGATCGAGGAGATCGAGATCGGGCCGGCGGAGCGCTTCGTCCCCCGGTCGCTGGCGGCGCTGGGACGGGTTCAGGAGGAGCTTTCGCGGCTCGCCGCAACGCCCGACGGCGACCGGAGGATGCAGGTCCTGCTCGAGTCGCTCCCCGCCGGGGCCGGTGACTGACTGCCGCGCCCGATTTTCTGGGCAAGACTCTCGATGCGCGTTCCGGCCTTCTCCGGAGCCGGTCCTTCGCCCGCCCCGCCCCGGCCACCCATGCCGATTCCCCGTCGATCCCGTCGCGGGCCAAAGCTCCACCACCGGGTGTACGTGGTGGAACTGGCGACGGAGGTCCGTCGCGACCGGCGCTTCATCCGGCAGAACCGCTACACCAAGCCCGACCAGACCTGCCTCTACGTCGGCTCGACGGGGCTCGACCCGGAGGTGCGCTACGTCAACCATCTCCGCGGCCACAAGGGTTGTCCGCTCGTCCGCGACCACGCCATCCGCCTCCGGCCCGATCTGTTTGCCGACTTTCCGGCGATGACCTGGGAGGACGCGATCGCCACCGAGGAGGCCTGGGCCAAGGAGCTCCGCGAGCTGGGCTACGCCGTCTACCAGCACTAGCGCTTCCCCGCCTCGCCTGTGCGCTGGAACCCTAGGCGATTGGTGGGATCCCGCCTACCCGATGATCGAGCGGCGGCGGGAGACGTAGTCCCAGACGACGAAGCGATCGAGGTCCTTCCCCGACGTGAAGAACACTCGGCCCTGCGCGGTCTGCGCGAGCTTGTAGGCGAATTGGATGTCTTCTCTCGACTGCGACCAGCCGGAGAGAAGGAAGACATTCACCACGATCCCCTCGCGCCGGCAGGCCTCCGCCTCGCGGAGCGTCGCCTCCTCGGTGCGCTTGTGGGGGGGATAGAGGAGATAGAGCTCGTTCCCCTCGAAATGGGCGGTGGGGAGGCCGTCGGTGATCAGAATCACCTGCTTGTTCGGCGTGTCGGCGCGGGCGAGTTGGCGGCGGGCGAGTTGGAGAGCGTGCTGGATGTTCGTGAAGTGCGGCGGGACATCCTCTGCCGTGATCGTCGGATCGGACATGTCAGCCCGGAGGCGCACCACAGGCTCGAAGATCGTCACCGGCTTGGGGAGGAGCGTGACGATCTCCCCGGCGGGGCGGGGCTTGGCGAAGGAGTACATCTCGAGGAAGGAGAGGGCATCACCGGGGAACTCGCGCTGCACGAGCCCCTGGAGGGCCAGCGCCATCCGCTTCACGCTCACGTAGAGCCCGCCGTGCCGCATCGAACCGCTCATGTCGAGGGCGACGACGGTGGCGCATTTCGGCGTATTCCGGGTGCGGTGGACCTCGATGTCGCGGGGATCGAGCCGGAGCGGCCGCTCCTTCCCCTGGCGGAGCATCGCGTTGACGAGCGAGCCGGGGATGTCGATGTGGGCGACCGAGTCGCCGAATTCATACTGGCGCGTCGGCACCATCTCCACCGCCCCCTCGCCGGTGACGTTGACTTGGTGCCGGCCGGTGCGCGAGGGATCGAGCGCGGAGAAGATCTTCTCGAGGAGCTTCCCCTGGAAAAGACGCATCGCCTTGGGGGAGAGGGAATAGCCCTTCTTCCCCTTGTCGAGCCCCTGCTCGGCGGCCATCCGCTGCACCATCTCCTCGACCTGGGCCTTGAGCCGAGCGAGGTCGTCGAGCTCCCCCTCGGCGGCGTAGCGGCCGAGGGCCTCGAGGTCGACAAGCCCGACGCGAGCGTTCTTCTGCGCGTCGGCGAGCTGGGCGAGGAGCCGGTCGATCTCCTCGAGCTCCTCCTTGACACGAAGAGCCTCCTCGACCGCGAGCTTTTCGCGCCCGGTGAACGCCCATTTCGTCGCCAATTCATCGATCTGATAGACGGCCCCGAGGCGGTCGACGAGGCCAACGAGGTCGGCGCCGAACCGACTCTGGTCGTCGTCCTGGGCGTACCACAGCCTTTCCAGGAGACGCAGCTGCTCCTCGCGGACGGCGCGGTGGAAGATCTCCTTGTGCTTGGCCGGCGGCTTGATCTTCGCCGCCGCTTCGCGGAAGGCCGTCCGAGCGCGCTTCCTGGCACCGGCGGCATCCCAATGCTCGAGGATCTTCCGTTTCCGTGCCTCGAGCATCCTTTTGAGCGACTCGATCGAGGGCCCGAGGCCGCGGATCTGCTCCGGGTCGAGGAGCACGGCACCGGCGAGCTCCTCGGGGGTCAGGTCGTCGAGCTCCCCGTATTCGAGGAGGTGCTCCATGGCGGGGCTGACGAGGTCGATCTGCGGCGGCCGCGGCGACGGGATCCGGGCCGGGTCGTAAGCCTGGTAAGAGTGGACGATGCCGCCGAGATCGTGGCGTGTGGGCATGGGACGTCCTCTCAGCGGTAACCGCGGGTGTCGTAAACGGTGTGGCCGTGCGATTGGATCCGGGAGATCCGCTCGGTGGCATAGAGGCCGGCGAGGATGAACTCGATGCACGAGGCCCGCACCGCCGGATCCCTGGCGGCGTTCACCTCGAAGGCCTTCTCCCACAGCTCGGGGACATCGGCCACGATCGTCGAATAGTCGGCCGACGGCACGGCGTCACCGACCTCGATCTTCATCCCTTCGGCAAACACCTTGGCGATGCCGTCGAGCGAGTGCTTGTCGACATACTCGTTGAAGACGGTGGCGATCGCGTCGGCGATGATGCCGTCGAGCACCTGCCGCTCGGAGAGCTGATGGCTCCCCATCAGGTCGAGCTCGATCTTGCCGAGGCTCGAGGCGTAGAGGTGGCCGAGATCGCTGATCCTGGGGACGGCCGGCGTCTCGCCGAGCCGCACGGCCCGGTGGCGGGCACTGGCGACCATCGTCCGGTAGTTGGCGATCGAGAAGCGGGCGCTGACGCCCGATTGCTGGTCGATGTGCTTCGAGGCCCGGGCGCAGATCGTGATCTGTTCGATGAGCTCCTTCATGAACGGGGGCACGAGAACCGGCCAGACGTCGCGGCCGTCGACCCCCGCCTCCTGCTCGAGCATCTGGATGCCGAGAGCGCGCTCCCGCGGGTAGTGGGTGTGGATGACCGCGCCGATCCGATCCTTGAGCTGGGGGATGACCTTGCCGGAGCGGTTGTAGGTGGCGGGATTGGCGGAGAAGAGGAGCATCACGTCGATGTCGAACTTGACCGGATAGCCGCGGATCTGGACGTCGCGTTCCTCGAGAATGTTGAACATCCCCACCTGGACCAGTTCGTCGAGCTCCGGCAACTCGTTCATGGCGAAGATGCCGCGGTGCATGCGCGGGATGAGGCCGAGGTGGAGGGCCTCCTCGGAAGCCATGCTCGTTCCTCCGGCGAGCTTCGACGGATCGATCTCGCCGATGATGTCGGCGAACTTCGTGCCGGGGGCGAGTCGCTCGGCGTAGCGTTCCGAGCGGTGCCACCAACGGATCGGCACGTCGTGCTCCGGGCGGCCGGCGACGAGGGCTTTCCCGGCTGACGTGATGGTTTTGAAGGGATCGTCGTGGAGGGGGATGGCCGGATCGTCGAGGAAGGGGATCCACTCGTCGAGAAACCGGCCGAGAAGCCGCATCACCCGGCTCTTCGCCTGCCCCTTCTCACCCAGAAAGAGCATGTCATGGCCGGCAATGAGGGCGATGTTGATCTCGGGAATGACGGTGTCGTCATAGCCGACGATGCCGGGGAAGAGCTCCCGGCCGTCGGCGAGCTCCCGGAGGAAGTTCTCCCGCACTTCCTCCTTCACTGTCCGGCTCCGCCAACCGGAGGCACGCAGATCGGCGAGGGTCCGCGGCAGCGAGCGGGGATCGACCGGGGCAGGGGCAGGGGAGGGGGAGGGGGAGGAGGCTGGAGCAGGGGTGTTGGACATCGACGGGTCTCCTGGTGACTCCGCCGATTGTAGACACCCCGCGGCCCGCCGCCACGAATCGCAGCGCGGTATCAACAGCGCCGCCGTCGTCGCGCCCCGGGGGAACGACCCGCCCTCACCGGCGCACCGCCATGGCGATCAGCCTTCGGCACGCTTCTGCGCGGTGGCGAGCGGGAGGCGGATCGTGATCGCCGTTCCCTTGCCGAGGGCGCTCTCCACACGGATCCGTCCCTGGTGCGCCTCGACGATCTCGCGGCAGGCGGAGAGCCCGAGCCCGCTTCCCCCCTTGCCGGTCTCGTCGGGCCCGCTCTTCGTGGAGAAATGAGGCTCGAACATCCGCCGCATGACGTCGGGCGTCATGCCACAGCCGGTGTCGCGCACCATGAGATCGACGAATCCGGCCGACGGATCCCGGGAGAGGCGGATGATGAGCCGGCCCCCCTGCGGCATCGCCTGACGAGCATTGACGAGAAGATTCAGCAGCACCTGCTGCACCTGGCCCGGGTTGGCCGACACCTGGGGCACGGGGGAGTATTCCCGCTCCACCTGCACCCGATATTTCGACATTTCCCGCTCGAGGAGCACCAGCGAATCCTCGATGAGCGTCTCGAGTTGCACCGGCTCCAGTCGCGTCGTCCCCCGCCGTGCCATCCCGAGGACGCTCGCGGTGATCTTCGCCGCCCGCGTGCCGGCCGAGAGGATCCGCTCGAGGGCCTTGTCACGCGTCGGGGCATCTCGGTGACGGAGCCCGAGTTTGGCGTAGTTGAGAATCGTCGTCAGGGCGTTGTTGAACTCATGGGTGGTGGTGCCGAGGAGCTCGCCGAGGGTCGCGGTCTTGCGGGCCTCGAGCACCTGGCGCCGCAGGAGCGCGAGCTCCGCCTCATGCCGCCTGGCCTGCGTCTCGAGTTGTCGGCGGAGGTCCCCCTCACCGCCGGCCGGTGTGTCCGGCAGCGGCGCCGGAGCCTCGCTCCCGGTCAGCGTTCCGGGAGGAGGGAGCCTGCGGGGGACGCGGCGCACCGACGGTCGGGGAAATGCCCCGACTGGACGCCCGGCGGCCGACTCCCCCGCTCCGTTTCCGATCACCATGCCAAGCTCCTCCACCCTTCCACCGCGCTGCGACAAAGCCATCCACCCCAAGTCACCTCAGCCCACCCAGATCACCAAAACCGCCTCCATCCCCCGGCAGGACGACTTCCCCCCGCCCCCCGAAAACCCCTCACCGCCCGACGCAAGTCTTTTCAGGGAAAGCAAATGCGACAAATCACGAAGCCTCGTTTTCTATCGTCGCCCGAGTGGTTGGGCCCCGCACCAGATCCACGCCGCACCTTTTGTCCGGTTCGACCGTTTCATCTTCGTCGCATGGCCCTGCTTTCCACGGGTGGGTAAGATGCCGAAAGTCGTCCCGACAAGTATTCACTTGTCGCGGCGGCAGATCGTGAGACAGGGATCCCGGCAGGAAGGCGTGAGAATGGACGGCAATCAGGCCTTCAAGCCAGGTCGTTGAACGACTCAAACCACAGGATTCGACAGATGACTTTCCCGCTATCGAGCCGGGCTACCGGCCACCACCCCACCGGAGCAGGCGCTCGTGCCGCGCGGCGCGGCTTCACGCTCGTGGAGCTTTTGGTGGTGATCGCCATCATCGGCATGCTCGTCGGCCTGCTGCTTCCGGCCGTCCAGTCGGCCCGCGAGGCGGCCAGGCGGACGGAGTGCAAGTCGAATCTGAAGCAGGTCGGGATCGCGATGACGATGTACCTCGACCGCAAGTCACGCGGGAAATTCCCCGACGCGGCGATCCTCCCCAGCGAGGAGTTGATCTTCTTCACGCCGACCAGGCCGATCAAACCGAGCCTGGCGAAGGTCCTCGGCCCCTATTCCGAGGACAACCGCAACATCTTCAAGTGCCCGTCCGACATCTACTACTTCCAGAAGAACACGCAGGCGATGGAGAAGCTCAAGCAGAATCTCTCCGCCATCGGCCGCGCGATCCCCAACGACGCTCCTGACGAATACAAGACGCTCCCCTACGAGGGCTTGAGTTACGAGTTCCCGGCACGGCGTCTGGCCAACAAGACGCGCGAGGAAGCGCTCGTGAGCCGGTCGGGCGCTGCCGGAGCCACGTCGAAGCTGTGGGTGACGTATGAGTTTGAGGCTTTCCACGGCGGCGGTCTCGGTGCGTTGTTTACCGACGAGAACGAATACAACGACCCCGATCCGAATCGGCCGCCTCCCCAGGAAGGGGCCCGTAATTTTCTCTACATGGATGGCCACGTCGAGAACATGTGATCTCCTTCCTTCGCCGATCCCCCACCCCATCACGCCGCTTTTGAGGAGAGTTTTTCATGGCCAGTTCCTACCCCGCCCGCGGTAAGTCGCGTGGTTATGTGCCCCCTGAGGAAACAAAGGCCAAGGGATCGGCCGGTCGATGGATCGGCGTGATCGTGGCCCTGCTCCTCGTCGGCCTCGTGGGGGCCTGGGCGATGGGGCTCTTCGGCCGCCGCACCGACGCCCGGATCGTGGAGATCAGGAATATGTCGGAAGAAATGTCGAAGCAGATGGCGACCGGCGGCCCGCAGAACGAAGACGAAGCCAAGGCATTCGCCCAGTCGATGGGGCAGATCCGCGAGAAGATCCAGGCCCTGCCAGAGGATCTGCGGGGCCAGGCGTTCCGCGGCGGGGGGATGGGACGCGGCTTCCAAGCCGCCATGCAGGCCAACATGAAATCCTTCTTCACGACCCCTCCGGCACAACGGGAAGCAGAGCTCGACCGGCAGATCAAACGTGAACAGATGATGCAGAAGGCCTTTGCCGCAGCCGGTGGGTTCGGCGGTGGCCGTCCCGGCGGTGGTGGGCCCGGCGGGCCGGGTGGCCCAGGCGGTGGCGGACCCGGTGGCGGTGGCGGTGGCCCCGGTGGTGGTGGTGGTGGGCGTGGCCCCGGTGGCGGTGGTGGGCCCGGCGGTGGGCCTGGTGGTGGCGGCAATCCGGAGGCTTGGCGGAAGCAGATGCTCGACAGCTCGAGCCCCTCGCAGCGGGCCCAGATGACCGAGTTCCGCAATGCCATGGATCAGCGCCGTCAGCAACTCGGCATCGGCAATGGTGGCTGGGGCGGTCCCGGTGGTGGCGGCGGACGGGGACGCTGAACTGGTGTCCGACACGCTCGGCCTCCTCGAGGAGGCGATGCAACTGGCCCGCGATCTCGGCTACCGCGTCCGTGAGGAACCGCTCGGCGAATTGCCGGGAGGCGTCTGCGCCGTCGGCGGCCAGCGTCAGATCCTCCTCAATGCGTCGCATCCTTCCAGCCAGCGGCTCGACACCCTCCTTGATGTCCTCGCCACCGACGCCGACGTGGGCGACCAACCGGTCAGCCACCTCCTCGAATCCCGCCTTCGCAAGCACCGATCCGGCGCTGACAGGGGTCATTCCGGCGGCGACCGGTAGAGCCCGTGAGTGGCGATGTAGCGATCGACGGCCGCCGCTGTCCGGTAGCGGATGCTGTGGCCGGCGCGGATCGCGGCGCGGATCTGGCTCGAGCGGATCCCCACCGCCGGGCAGATCACCCGCTCATCGACCAACGCTTTGGCCCTGGCGGGCCCGAGCAGATCGAGCAGCGGCTGAGCCGTGACCAGCGCACGGATGTCGTCGATCCCCTCCCGTTCCACCGCCAAGGGGGTGGCGAGCTCGAGGATCCTGCCGGGATCGCGCCAACCCGGGAACCCGGCCAGGGCATCGGGCCCGAGGATCAGATGGAGGCTGTCGGTGGGACTCTCCGCGGCGAGGGCCTCGAGCGTGTCGACCGTCCAGCTGATACCGCGACGGTCGAGCTCGGCGCCGATGACCTCGAAGCCGGGATGACCGCCGGTGGCGAGGGTCAGCATCGCCAGCCGATCCACCCCCGGGGCGAGTTGCTGCCCTTGCTTGTGCGGCGGCGTGGCGGCGGGGACGAAGAGGACACGGTCGAGCCGGGCCTGTTCCCGACAACTCTCGGCGACGAGGAGATGGCCGATGTGGACCGGATCGAAACTGCCGCCGTAGATCCCCACACGCATCGCTTCGAGTTCCCTCTGAGCCGCCGGCAGGCCCACCGGTTGGCCGCGCCGGCCGCCGGGGGTCTAATCCGTGCATGGGAGAACATCATACGGGCCAGCGCGATCTCTTCGAGCATCGGCCCGAGTGGGAGGAGGACGACGTCCGGCAGGGGATGGTGGCGACCGTCGTCCTTCCCGACGGGATCGACAAGCCGCTCGACTACCTCGTCCCCGAGCACCTCGTCGGCACCGTGGAACCGGGCCGGCGCGTGACGGTGCCCCTCGGGCGGGCCAACCGCGAACGGATCGCCTACTGTGTGGCGATCCGCAGCGGCGAACTACCGTTGGCACCGCTCAAGGAGGTGATGGGCGTCGAAGACCCCGCCCCGCTCCTCTCGCCACGGATGCTCGAGCTGACGAAGTGGATGGCCGAGCGGTGGTTGGCCCGCTGGGGAGAGGTGCTCGAGGCGGTCCTCCCCTCCGGCGTCCGCCTCGCCCGTGGGACGCGGCAGGAAATCCTTCTCGTCGCCTCCGGATCCGCCCCCACCCGCCGCCCCACGGCCCCCCAGGCGCGCGTCCTCGCCGCCGCCGTCACCCCCACGACCGCAGCCGAGCTCGCCCGTCTGGCGGAGTGTGGCCGCGCGGTGATCAGCCGGCTCGTCGAAACCGGACTCCTCGTCGAAGCCGGGACACGGCAGCGCGAGCCGGGGCGGGCCGCGGCGCGTGCGCCCCTCCCGCACCATCGCCCCGGTGAGCTCTCCCCCGCCCAGCAGGGCGCGCTCGACGCGATTCTCGCGCCGCTGCGGGAGCGCCGCCACGAGACCATTCTTCTCTTCGGGGTAACGGGGAGCGGGAAGACGGAGGTCTATCTCCAGGCGGTCGAGGAGACCCTCGCCCAGGGGCGTCAGGCGATCATCCTCGTCCCCGAAATCAGCCTCACCCCCCAGACCTGCGACCGCTTCCGGAGCCGCTTCGGCACTGTGGCGGTCCTCCACAGCCATCTCACCGCCGTCGAGCGGCATGCGGAGTGGCGCGAGATCGCCTCGGGACGGGTCGGGGTCGTCGTCGGCGCCCGCAGTGCCGTTTTCGCCCCCACGCCCCGGCTCGGCCTGATCGTCATCGACGAGGAACACGAGACGTCGTTCAAACAGGCGACCGCCCCCCGTTACCACGCCCGCGACGTCGCCGAATGGATCGCCCGCTCGGCCGGGATCCCGCTCGTCCTCGGCTCCGCGACGCCGTCGCTCGAAACCTTCGCCCGCTGCCTCGATGGCTCGTGGCGGATGTGCCGGCTCCCGGACCGCGTCGGTGGCTCCCAGCTTCCGGCGGTGATCACCGTCGATCTGCGTGACGCGCAGAGCCGGGCGCGCGGGGCCTTGAGCCCCCGGCTCGTCGCGGGGATCAAGTGGGCGCTCGCCTCGGGGGGGCAAGTGATGCTCCTGCTGAACCGGCGCGGCTTCGCCACCCATGTCCAATGCCGGGCCTGCGGCCACAGTGCCCGCTGCAGCCAGTGCGACCTCGCCCTCACGCTCCACCAGCCGGGCAACCGGGGGATCTGCCACGGCTGCGGACTGATCACCCGCCTCCCCGCCGACTGCCCTGAATGCAGGGCGCCGCAGCTCTCCCAGCGCGGCACCGGCACCCAGAAACTCGAGGAGCAGGTGCGGGCACTCTTCCCCGGCGTCCGCGTCGCGCGGATGGACACCGACACGATGCGCACCCGCGGCAGCCACGAGCGGACCCTCGACGCCTTCCGCGCCCGCGAGCTCGACATCCTCGTCGGCACCCAGATGATCGCCAAGGGGCTCGACTTCCCCGATGTCATGCTCGTCGGCGTCGTCAATGCCGACGCGGCCCTCCACCTCGCCGACTTCCGCGCCGCCGAGCGGACCTGCCAGCTTGTCACCCAGGTCGCCGGCCGGTCCGGGCGGGGGGCCCTCGGAGGACGGGTCGTCGTCCAGACATCGACCCCCGAACACCCGGCGATCCGTTCCGCGGGGCGCCACGATTACGAGGCCTTCGTCCGTCACGAACTGCCGATCCGCGAGGCCCTCCTCTATCCCCCCTACGGCAGCGTGGTCCGGTTCGTCGTCCGCAGCCACCGGGAGGAGGCAGCGGCGGCCTGGGCCGGCACGCTCGCCGACCGGCTCCGCGTCGCCGTCGCGGCGGGCGAGGAGGGGATACGCGTCCTCGGGCCGGCGCCGGCCCCGATCGCCCGCCTCCGCGACCGCTTCCGCTGGCACCTCCAGGTCCACGGCCCCGACGGCGAAAGGCTCCGCGCCCTCGTCCTCCAGGCCACCGCCGGGCTCCGCACCCCCGACGACGTCGCCTGGATCATCGACGTCGATCCGGTGGAGATGCTGTGACGGCGGTGAACGTCGCTTCCGCGCTGATAGCCCGTGGAAAAAGTCATCCCTGACCTTTTTCCACTCGAGACATCCGCCGCATCCGGCGGCGGGAGCTTTATCCACGGCCGGCCGGCGGGGTACGATTCAGACGGAGACGTCGCCTGCCATGTCCTACCGTTCCTTCACCGACATCCTGGGGGAGACGAGCCTCGAGCGGAAGTGCCGCTTCCTGTTCGGCTTCTGCCTCCTCGTGCTGATCACGGGCAGCTTCTGGTGGTATGGCAGCCTCACCGAGCAACTCGTCTACGCGACGACCCGCAGCACCGGGCGCCACCTCGTCGACGCGATCATGGTCCAGTCGCACTGGAACACCTGGGAGACCAATCCCCAGTTCTCCGGGATGATCGAATCGGTGGGGCGCGACTTCCAAAGCGAGCCCTACCAGTGGCAGGTGCTCGATCCGCGGGCCGGGCCCGAGGAGCGCCATGCCGAGGGCTATTCGCGGCTCGACGAGGCGGTTCTCGATTACTTCGAGGATCATCCGCCTACCGGGAGCGCCTCCGCTGCTGGGAGCGCCGCCGCCGCAACAGCCGGCGAATACCGGGAGTTCCGCCTGCCTGACCAGGGAAAATATTACTACTACCAGACGGTGCGGGCGAAGGAGTCGTGTCTCCGTTGTCATGACGTGCGCCCCGCTCCCGGCGTGCCGACCGAGGGGGTGCCGCCGGTTGGCGTCGCCGCCGGTGACCTGATGGCGGTCGTCCGCGTCGTCATGCCCGACGGCTTGACGAAGAAGGCGATCAACTGGAACCGGGCGATCCTCCTGGCAACGGCGATCATGACGGTGTTCCTCGCCATGCTCGCCGCCTACCTCATCGTCCGCTACGTGATCGTCAAGCCGCTCGAGCATCTCCGCGATGTCAGCGACGAGGTCCGCCGTGGCAACGTCCAGGCTCGGGTCGAGATCCACACCGCCGACGAGTTCGAGGAGCTCGGCGTCGCCTTCAACCGCATGCTGCGCGGCCTCGTCGACACCCAGGAGGAGCTCCAGAAAGTCAACGAGAGCCTCGACGGCAAGGTCGACGAGCTCGCTCGTGCCAATCTCCACCTCTACGAGATGAACCGGATGAAGAGCGACTTCCTGGCGACGATGAGCCACGAGCTGCGCACGCCGCTCAACAGCATCATCGGCTTCTCGGATGTGCTCGGGTCGATCCAGTCGCTCGACGACAAGCAGCGCCGCTACGTGCAAAACATCCGCACCTCGGGGCGGATGCTCCTCGACATGATCAACGACATCCTCGACCTGGCGAAGATCGAGGCCGGGAAGACGGAGATCCGCCCGGTGATGTTCGATGTCGAGTCGGTCGTCTCGGCGCAGTGCGACATGGCCCGGCCGATGGCCGAGAAGAAGGCCATCGACGTCACCTTCGAGATCGGCCCGGGCCTCGAGGCGGTCGAGCAGGATCAGGCGAAGGTCCAGCAGATCCTCGCCAATCTCCTCTCCAACGCCGTGAAGTTCACCCCCGGCGGGGGCCGGGTCGAGGTCAACGCCCATCTCGACGACACCACCGATCCGGCCCGGTCGGAGATCGTCATGGACGTCATCGACACCGGCGTCGGCATCGCCGCCGAGGAGCAGCAGGCGATCTTCGAAAAGTTCCGCCAAGGGAAGGTGTTCCAGAAGGGTGACGACGCGATGACGCGCGAGATCTCCGGCACCGGTCTGGGCCTGTCGATCGTCCGCGAGCTCTGCCGGCTACTGGGGGGCGACGTCACGCTCGAGAGCCAGCTCGGCCGCGGAAGCCGGTTCACGATCCGTCTCCCGGCGCGTCTCCAGCCGGTCAAGTCCTCCGCGGGGGCGACGCTGGCGCTGGCCGACTGACAGCCCAGAAATCGCCGCTAGACTGACTTTTGTTTCGATGGCGCGCGAGGAGGCGGCGATGGCAGACGATGCGGTCGAGGTGGTGTTGTTCACCGACGGCGCCTGCAGCGGCAATCCTGGCCCGGGGGGATGGGCCTACATTCTCCGTCATCCCGGCAGCGGGAAGGAGTCGCGCGACTCCGGCAATGAAGTCATGTCGACGAACAACCGGATGGAGCTGACCGCCGCCGTCCGTGGCCTTTCCAAGCTCAAGCGGCCGACGCGTGTCGAGCTGGTCACCGACAGCGTCTACGTCGGCACCGGGATTTCTGACTGGCTCCCAAAGTGGAAGCTGCAGGGCTGGAAGCGGAAGGATGGCGGCAAACTCGTGCCGATCAAAAACGAAGACCTGTGGCGTGAGCTCGACCGGCTCGTCACCGAGCATTCCGTCCGCTTCACCCACGTCGCCGGCCATGCCGGCCATGCCGAGAACGAGGCCTGCGACAAGATGGCCGTGGCGGCCTACCAGCCGCTGCTGAAAAAGGGCTGACGCCGGAGGGTGCGGGCAGGCGCCCGCGCGCTCGGCAGAGGAGCCGATAAACTCCCCTCATGCCCACCCCCGACAACTCCGCCCCCGATCCCTCCCCCGCCGCCCCGCCGCCGTCGGCAACCGCTGGCATGGCGCGCCCGTCGCCGGCAGCCGGGCGGCCGCGGAGCCTCGCGACACCGCTCGAGCGGCTGCCCGGCGTCGGCACACTGCGGGCCGAAAAGCTGCGGAAGCTCGGCCTGGTCACGGCCGCCGACGCGCTCATGCATTTCCCCCGCGACTACCGCGACTTCTCCGGGGCCCATGCCGTCAAGGCGCTGGTCGCCGGCGAGCATGCCTCGCTCGTGGGTGAGGTCATCGAGGCGACGTCGCGGACAACCGGCTCCGGCCGGCAGATGCTCGTCATCCGCCTCGCCTGCCCCGACGGCATCATCCGCGCGGTGTGGTTCAACATGCCCTTCATGGCGAAGCGATTTGCCGTCGGCCAGAAGGTCGTGATCGCCGGGGCCCCGAAGCGGGTAACCGGGCCGTGGGAGTTTCCCCATCCGGAAGTCCGCTGGCTCCAGGCGGGGGAGCGGGCCGACGCCTCGGAATGGCTGGCCGTCTATCCGCTCGCCGAAGGGGTGCTCCAGTCGCACGTTCGCGTGGCAGTCCTCGCGGCGCTCGACCATGCCGCTGATCTCCCCCCGGAAGCCCTTCCCGCCGATCTCCTCGCCGCCAAGGGGCTCCTGTCGATCGGCACGGCCCTTCGCGAGATCCATTGCCCGTCGAGCAGGGAGATGATCGACACGGCCCGGCGCCGCTTTGTCTACGAGGAGCTGTTCATGCTCCAGCTGGCGCTGCGAATGCACCGCGGCCGGCAGCAGCAGCGCCGCGCTGCCCCATCGATCCCCCTCGATGCCCGCATCGACGGACGGATCCGGGCCCGCTTCCCCTACGACTTCACCACGGCCCAATCGCGCGTTTGCGCCGAGATTGCTGCCGACATGGCCCGCCCCGAGCCGATGAACCGGCTCCTCCAGGGGGATGTCGGCAGCGGCAAGACAGCCGTCGCCGTCTATTGCATTCTCGCCGCGGTCGCCGCCCGGATCCCCGGCGCCCCGGCAGGCCCCGACGGCCGGGCGACCGGCTATCAGGCGGCGCTGATGGCACCTACCGAGCTCCTCGCCCGCCAGCACCTCGCCACACTCGAGCGGCTCCTTGGCGATCAGGAGGGACGAGTCCGTGCCAGTGGCGTCCGCGTCGAGCTTCTTCTCGGGGGCCAGACGGCCAAGCGCCGCGCGGCGGCCCTCGAGCGGATCGGTTCGGGGGAAGCGCAGATCGTCGTCGGCACGCAGGCGCTGGTCTGTAGCGAGGCCAGGTTTCGCAATCTGGCGCTTGTGGTCATCGACGAGCAGCACCGCTTCGGCGTCGTCCAGCGCGGCCTCCTCCAGCAGGGGCACACCGATCCTCACACCCTCCTGATGACGGCGACGCCGATCCCGCGGACCGTCGCCCATGCCGTCTACGGCGATCTCGACGTCTCGACGCTCGACGAGCAGCCGCCGGGGCGGCAGCCGGTGGCCACCTACCGGGTCGGCCCGGAGCAGGCCGACTCATGGTGGGATTTCTTCCGCCGCAAGCTCCGCGAGGGGCGGCAGGGGTATGTCGTCGTTCCGGCCGTCGAGGAATCAAAGCGCGGCCTGGAGAGCATTTCGAGTGCCCATGAGCATCTCTCCAACGGTCCCCTCGAGGCCTTTCGCCTCGGGCTCGTCCATGGCCGGATGCCGACGAAGAAAAAACACGAAGTGATGGAGAAGTTTCGCGCCGCGGAGATCGATGTCCTCGTGGCGACGAGTGTCATCGAGGTCGGGATCGACGTTCCCAATGCGACCTTGATGACGATCCTCGACGCCGATTCGTTCGGCTTGGCCCAGCTCCATCAGCTCCGCGGCCGCGTCGCCCGCGGAGCCCACCGCGGCCTGTGCGGTGCCGTGACGGCTGAGGCGGAGGGGGCCTGCCCGCGGATCGATGCCTTTGTCGCCACGACCGACGGGTTTGAACTGGCCGAACAGGATTTACTGTTGCGCGGCCCCGGCGATCTCGTCGGCTCTCGGCAGAGCGGCGCCCCACCGATGTATCTGGCCGATCTTCTCCGCGACGCGTCGGTCGTCGCCGAAGCCCGCCGCGACGCGCTTGCCTTGTTCGAGCACGATCCGCTCCTCGCCGACCCGCAACTGGCGCGCCTCCGCCAGCTGATCCAGAAGCGCTGGGGGGAAACGCTGGGACTGGCGCAGATCGGGTGAGTCGCGTCGGCGACACGCGGAGCCAGCGATCCCTGCTGCGATCGCGTTGCTCTGCCGATTTCGTTCCCAGCTCTGCCCGTTTCGTCCCTTTTTGGGGATCCGGGCCGATTGACACGGATTTTTTTCGCCCTAATCTGCTAGGCGGTGGTGGTTGTCTGGCCGGCGTCGCGTCCCGCTCTTCTCCCCCAGAAAAATGATTCCATGCAAAATAGATCGTCAAAACCGGTTTCTTCAAAGGCCCTCAAGCTGTCGCTCGTCGCTGTAGCCGGCGCAGCGGCTGGCGGCATGGGTGATGAAGCGAGCGCAGCAAGCATCGTGACGGCGAACCTCAACGGAACAGCCACTCTCAACAATCCCATCTATTTCAGCTACTCGGCGGGGACGATCGGGACCTCGAGTGGCAACTCGTCGATTGAGGGTGCCGTAACTACCTCAAAAGGAAATCTAAACCGTTACCTCAGCGCCGGAAATGTGCCAAACGTCAATTACAGTAGCCCCTTCGCAGTCAACGCCCTGATTGGTCCCAGTTCAACAAGCTGGTCCACCACAGACGGCGTCTACGTTGCAGGAGATTCTGGCTACTGGGGTGTCCGATTTTCAGCTGGCGGTTCGGACTACAACTACGGCTGGGTTGAGGTGACGTACACGAATACCGGGCTCACCTTCGGTCAGGCCTCCGTGGAAACGACCATCAATACGGCCATCCAGGCCGGCGCGACGGCTCCCGTGCCGGAGATTGATCCGGCCTCCGCAGGGAGCGCGGCGTCGCTCGTCGCCGGTGTGCTCGCGATCGTCGAGCAGCGCCGTCGGCGCCGCGTCGTGCCCACGGGCAGCGCCGTCGCCTGATCCGGCGTCTCCGGCATCGATGTCTCTCTGCTGCGGAGCCCGCAGGGATTCCCCGCGGGCTTCGCTTCTTCGCTGCCCGTTCTCCGGAGTCGCTTCATGCCCCCCGATCCGCATCTTCTCGCCCTCGGCTATCCGAAGTGTGGGAATGTCTGGCTCCGCGCGCTCCTGGCCGATCTGCTCCGTGCGGGGGGCGTCGACTTCCGCCAGATCATGGAGCGCCATCCAATCGCGCCGGTCCTGGAAAGCATGGATCTCGGGATCCGCGATCTGGCCCGGCAGGATCAGGTGCGCTTCGATCCGCTGCGGGCTTATCAAGACATCCCCATGGTCTTCAGCTGGGCGATTCCCGACATCCACGCCTACGCCGCCGCCACGAGCATGGCCCACTCCCATTCGCCATGGCAGCCGGCGATCGATCCCTTCATCCGGGCCTTCAGCCATCGGGTGTTGATCGTCCGCGATCCCCGCGACGTGGCCGTCTCCTGGTCGCGGTGGATCTTCACTCCCTTCAACCGGCTCCATCGCCCCACGCTCCACGACTCCCCCGATGCCCTTCTCCGCAGCGATCTGCCGATCAGGGTGCAGGAGTGGAACGTTCATCAGCGTAGCTGGCTCGAGGAGGCCCCGGCCGATCCCGCCCTCCATCTGGTTTTCTACGAGCAGCTCGTGGCCGACACGCCGCACGAGCTCGGCCGGATCGCGCGGCATCTCGGCCTCGAGGTCGCGCCACAGGCCCTCGAGCGTGTGGCCGCCAGCCATGCCCTCGGAGAGATGCGGAAGAAGCAGCCCCATCATGTCTTCCGCGGCCACTGGGGAGGATGGCGCGAGCATCTCGACGACCGGCAGGCGCTCCAGGTGCAACAGATCTGTGGCCGGATGATGAAAGCCCTCGGCTACCCGCTCACCCGGAGCGACTGCGACACGTGGACCCCAGCCGCCCTCCAGCCTCCAGCCCGGTCTGCATCGAGCGCGGCGACCGCCACCACCGCAGCAGCGACACCATGAAGACCCTGTTCCTCGCCCTCGAGGGGCTTTCGGCCCCCGCCTTCCGCGCCGCGCTCGACCGCGGCGCCCTTCCGGCGCTCGCGCAGACCATGGCCAGCGGAGCCCGCGCCGATCTCGAGTTTCCGATCGCGGATGCCCGCCTCGCGATGGTCGTGTCGGCGATGACCGGCACCTGGCCAGACGAGCATGGCATTCTTCTTGCCGAGACCGGGGACCCAGTCGCCCGCACG